>Ga0187878_1000101_pt1 | contig 98306 bp, 155 predicted proteins | sample June2016WEW_17_1_FD_132979 | JGI IMG/M metagenome (GOLD analysis project Ga0187878, IMG submission 132979) | Peatland microbial communities from SPRUCE experiment site at the Marcell Experimental Forest, Minnesota, USA - June2016WEW_17_150 | ecosystem: Environmental > Terrestrial > Soil >... | reverse complement strand
TTTGATATAATGAATAATGTATTATTATTAAGAACTTTTTATGGAACTTTCGAGAAAAATGTGATAAAGATAGAGGCATTATTTCACCATTTGAATGATATGACTCCAGGAGAGAGGAGAATAGTCATTGCGACACTTCCTCCAATACCGGCATTTCTACATGGTCCCCAAATGGTGACTTTGAAAGTAAAGGAGGATCAATATAATTCGATAGGTGCTGTATCAAAATTGTTAAATAGCACGTTGTCAACCATTTTATTGATAATATACTACATAAGTGTACCTCCGAATCTTTATAAAGAATTTCCATATTTGGTTCATCATTACAGGTTCATAGAGATGTATTTGAATTGTTATATTCATGAGACAAGTGGGTCTGAAAGGATAAATGAGTATGACACGATAAAAAATTTCGTTTAAGTATCTAAAGTTACATCGGTGTGCATCATATTAAATCGCAAGCATCTGAAGGGAAAAGTTATATACGTTTAAATGTAGTTAGAGTATTAGCTATTTTATAGGCGAGTTTATCGCTACGGCTGTCAGGTTGCGTCACTGATGATGTACAGTGATACAAGGGGCTGACAGCCGAGTGAGGGGAAAAGGAGACATATACCATAAACGTACTAAGAGCCAATCTTCCAAATAATTCAGAACCATGTCATTGCAACTTATCGTGAAGATATATATGCTGTCTAAGTATATCGGCGTTTATCGGTTAGGAAGTTTTATTTACAAACATATATAATTTACGCGGTTATAGAAGGCAATCGGAGTGTGTAGGAAAGGAAACGTTTATATACTTTAGCTTTAATTGAGTTGGATGGATTGATAAAAGACTAGGCGATGATTAAAAATATGGATATAATATCTAAAGATGAACAAGTTGAAGGAAGATATTTTAAAAGAGGTAAAGATATATTTGGTTATAAAATACCAAATGTGCCTTTAGATAAAGATATATATATTGGTATCAAATATGGAATATTAGATATATCCCTAGAAGGTAATATCATATTTCCTAAGGGATGTGGCGCATATGTTATTACTACCGAATCAAGATCAATATATGTAGGATCTACGAAAGATATATCTAAAAGATTAAAAAGGCATATAAGTGAACAAAGAATTCGCGTTCATCCAAATATTTTCGAACGTATCAAAAATACGAATATATGCTACAGAAACTCCTGTAGATGCAAAAATTTTAGAGTATTGGCTCATAAAAGAGTTAAAGCCTCAGTTAAATTTGGAATTTTTGCCTAGGAAAAATGTATAATAAAAAGTGTAGACGAGAAAATATGGGTAAAACAAAAGATACATTTTTGATTTATCCAAAATGAGATATTTTATGGTCAAATGCGGAAATTGTGGAGAAGAAATAGATGGACCGGCTTATAGTCTAGATTCTGATCCGGATATACCTCTTTGTAGTCATTGTCACAGGGTGATTAAAAATGGAGAGTAAAAGTACAAAAAAAGATGGGAATGATAAAGACGTAGAAATAGTTGGAGATTTCATTATATGCCATCATAAAAATGTTCCTGAAGAAGAAGTTGATTTGATTATGAAGATTGTTAAAGATGCGCAGGAGATAAAGCTTCGATGTGAGGCTTGTTATCCATGTCCAATGGGAGCGGTTGGATGTAACGAAGATAGAAAACCGCATGGTCATGGAAGCTCAAAAAGATGTCCAGAATGTGGAGTACCATATGTAGATGTACATCCTCATTCTAATGTTTGTTCTCTGGGGACTCCGATTGATACTAGAATGATGCATGACGAACATAATCTACATATACAGTTGGAATGGACAAAGGAGAAGTATTGATATGGAAAAAGGTATTGTAAAAGATAGAAATAAAAATGTTCATATTGAACAACTTTTGACGACTCTAGAGCATAGTCAATGGATATCATTATCTCATATAAGATGCAGACCATATCCGGTAACATTAGAAGATAAAAGAAAATTGTTACTTGAGATGATAGTGAAGTGATGTTTGGCATTCAAATGTGACGTAAGGTAAGGTTTCTATTATGTTCACATATAAAAAAACAGTAGAAGAAAAAGGAGATTTGACAGAATTGGACCCGAGAAAAGAAAAGGAAAAAGAAGAGGATCTAAAATTGATGAAAGATCATACATCATGGGCAATATGGTCAATGTTACCAGTAAAAAAGATGCCAGACAATGGAGAAATGCCAGAATGTGGATTCTTATTGGCAACAGGAAAACCTATCGTTTATCTAAGAAATATGTATGATTTACAGGACATGGGAATAACAACAATCAAAGAGATTATGGAAAAGATTGATGGGAAGGATTACCCAAGCTTCGAGGATATAGTCAATGATGGTTGGATAGTAGATTAATATATCAAATATATAATTGAAAAGTAATTGAAAAGCAAAAAAAGTTGAGGTGATGAGAATGTTTGAAGAAGAAGAAGGAAATGATCTAAAGACAGAACTTGGAATCTCTGAAGAGAGAGCAGATGAATTGCTAAATATAATTCAGAGTATAATGGACCGAGAGGCTCCAGATGATGAATATGGAAGGACAAGCCATATACTGTTGGACATAGCAGGAAGAAAAGACCTTAACGACGTAGAAAAGGCTGCGTGTATATTCCTATTCTGTTGTAAAGCCCTTAATGAAGGAAGAAGGATAGGAAGAGAGTCAAAAGGGTCGATACCACCTGAAATTATATCCCGCATGTCTATGCCTGAAATGGGAAGATTAAAGACTAACGAGTTTATAGACTTAGAAAGAGGGACAGCAGGAATGATGATAGCGCCTGAAGGAGTGGGACCAGAAGAGGCAATTGGTCCGCTTATGATTATCATTGTCTCAATGTTGAGACAAATGCCAAAAGGTAATGTGCAGGAATTTTGTAGATATGCAAGTCTGACATTTGCGAGAATAGCAATGACAGGAGATATCAAATTATAGAAAAGAGATTTTTTTAGAAAAAAGGATATGAAAAAAGACTAGAAAAAAGGAGATGAAAAAATGATAGATTTTGACAGAAAAGAGGATGAATTACCTCCCCTCTTGTATAATGTCGGAGATAAAATAATGGGATATGATACGAGTATTGGAGGTTCTATGCTCGTTGGTGGAGTGATTATAGAAAGGACGCAGTCTACATCACATCTTGACCAGAATGAATATAATGTAAGACTCGAGCCTGAATTGTGCATAGGACGTGAAGAAGGCAAAGTCATCACATGGTGGATAGAAGAGAAAGAAGCGAAACCATTCAAGCAAGATGTATGGAATAAGGCAGTAAAACACTGGCTTGAACAGGGTATGCTACAAAGAAAAGCATATCTTGAGCATATCAGAATGTTTAGAGCTTTAAGAGAGGAGCCTGATGATATTAGTGATGATGTTCTTGAAAAAGAGTTAGAATAGAGACGTAATGTGAGAGGGTGATATATATGTAAGAGAGGGATAAAATGGGATACACAGCGAGTAATTATTACTATGGGACAGATCTGCAGTTATCGTTATAACTGCTGATACTCAAGACGAGTCTAATGACATTCTACGCGAATTATTGAAGACTCCTATAGAGAAGATAAAACTGTTTGATTCAGAGACAGTTGATGATAAAGAAGAAGAACAAAAAAGAGAATAACAAAAGTGAAATAAAAGAAATAATAAAGGGAGATGTAAAAATATGGCGAATACATTAGTTAAACTGTACGACGAGAAAGTGGACCTTGAAGAATACATCTTGGTGGATGAGGAAGATGTTGGACGGGTCAAAGAATTGCTTGAAGATTATCGCAAAGATGATCCTGAATATAACATAGAAGGATTCCTTGAGGGGCTGGAAGCAAACGGAATCGAATACGAGTCTCCTCCAGTTGAAAAGGTGTTCTTCTAAGAAAAGAAGTAAAAGAGATAGCAATGAAGAAGTAAAGTTGCAAGCAAGATATGACACAAGCCAAAACTGGTATGGTACATGAAGCTGTGGCCGAAATGATACTAAATTCGGCAAATCCTTCAAGACAGATATCTACTATTATAAAAGGCCTTGAAGAGATAAAAAAAACAAAGGAGATAAAGCTGTCAATCTTGATGATGCAAGAAAATTAGAAGAACTGGCAATCGAATTAATAAGAGCGTCGAGAGACACTCACGTTTGCCGTTCCTAATTTTTTATTGGCCGAAAGGAGAGCGGTATACTTTTTTATACCACCATCCCCACAATAAGATACCGCTTTTCCGGCTATCAAATATAAAATGGTATGAGGAAATAGTATGAATGAAAAAGGAGATACATGTCCTAATCATTTGAAAAAGTTTATGAGTACACTAAATGTGGATGATAGGAACTTGTTGGAAGAATCACTTATCCAAATTAAGAATCTTCCTTTTGTGTGCGGTATTGAATTAGATGGATATGATACTCATACTATAATAATCAAATTATCTGAAATGAATCGAGAAATTGAAGAGAAAATTTTCCAAATCGAATATAGTCTATTAAAAAAATTAAGAGCCAGTGTCGATTTTCTCGTGTTGCCAGTATGAATTTTCTGACTTAAATATTGGAGAAAATATGTCGGTGTATATCGGAATGTTTGGACTCGTTGCTAAAGCTGAGGTCTTGGCAGATGAGTGTAATGGAAAGTGGACTGTAAAAATACTCGAGATAATAAAACAATCTTCTGACAATAAGAAATACAAGATGGAAGATGTAAATATTGGAGATGTTGTAAGACTAGATTATGGTTTTTTATTCGGTTCAAAGAAATTGGCAATTGCATATGCAGAGGAGAGTAAGAAGTTTGTGCCAGACGAATGGTCAGGTAATAGTTTATTGGGCCTGCCTTTCTGATATGGAGATATTATTGTTTAAAAGGTGATTGTATATGGAAAAAGATTGTGAAAATAAATTAGAGTGCGGTTCGAGATGTAGGTCATGTGATATTTGTGACGCTCCATCTGGAAAAATAAATGAAAATTGCCATGCTTGTTGTGGAAGTAGAGACAGTACCCCATATGCAAGATTGGGTAGGATTATATACGGATAGCCTTAATTGGGGAGAATAATGAAGAATAAAAAGGTGAAACCAAAAGGTAAAAAAAATATAATCTCCAAAGAAAATACAAACGATTTGGTAATCTATTTGGGGATAATAATACTTATATTAGGAGTATTTTCTATAAGTTATTATGTTGGAAGTCTTTTTCGTGACAATACATCTAATATACCTATAGGACAAGAATATAGATTAAAAAACATAATATCAGGTTCAAATTCGACATTTACAGTAGTTTATTACGATAATGATGAAAAACATACCGAAAGAGCTATGATACCAACAAATTATAATAATTTCAGTTTTATAGAATCTAATTCTACGGTAGCAATACTTAAATTAGATAGATCAGAGAATGGTACCAATTATTGGAATATTTATATGCAGAAAAATAATAAAATCAAATGAGATGTAGATTATGCCATATACGGAAATAATACAATCAGAATTTGAAGACCTATTAAATCTTCAAGGATATAAGTGGAAAATACTTGATGATAATATGGCGAAAGAGGTAATTTATTTGGTAGAGACCGGTGGAATAGGAGTGAAGATATTCAGCAGTATTGTCTCTGGTATGAGCAGAGGAGTTGGTACTGATGCTATCAGAGTGCTTGGATTAGATCCTGTAAGCGGTCTACCTGTAATATCAAGTGAATCGAGAGTGTATAGGACAGATAATTGGAGATCAAATCTTGTTCAAAGAATTGAAGATGTAAAACTAAAAATGAAAGATATACAAAAATGTCAAATCTGCGGGGGAATGATGGTTGAGAGGACAAACAGTAAGACAAAAGAAAAGTTTTTTGGTTGCTTAAACTATAAGAATCATCCAAAGAAAGGAGAGATACCTTCAGGTACAATTGCTGGGAATCCTGTTGGAAAGGTTGTAGTTAATATGGGATTAAAGAATGAACTTCCTGTTAAAGAGACTCATAACATTAAGATTCCTAAGTTTCCTTCTATTAATACATCTTTTACTAATGTTATGACAGATACTATGCTAAATGCTATGGCAGGTGTAGTAGATAATAAAAAGACAGTTGAAGGAACAAAACAGGTAGTAGTAAATGTGGGGGCAAAACCAGAAATAAAGACTGTTGGTGATATAAAAACTGTTGATGTCATTGGTAATGAACCATTGTTAGATACTAAATCATATAAATGGAGTAAATATCCTTTTGAAAAATTCAATGTAATCCAGAGTGAGGTCAATGAATTTGTAGGTGGCGACAATAATGTTGTAATAGAAGCGAGGACATCTACAGGTAAAACAATAATGGGCGAGCTTTTTATGTGGCCTATATTGGCTTCAGGAAAGAAAGTCATATATACGTCTCCTCTGAAAGCATTAACTAGAGAAAAATGGGATTCCTGGACTAAGAAATTTGGTGAGAAAGGATACAAGGTTGCAATGATAACAGGGGATTATAAATTGACAGATAAGAGGATCAAAGAGCTTAATGAAGCTGATATTATACTCTGTACATCTGAAATGTTGGATCACAGGACTAGAAATGTTGCCTCGGAGAAAAGTGAGTGGTTGATGAAGGCTGGACTATTGATTGTGGATGAGGTACAATTAATAGGAATGAAAGATAGAGGAGATAAGTTAGAAGCTGGTCTAATGAGGTTTACATTAATTAATCCTAGATGTGAAATTGTGCTACTGAGCGGTACGATGCCTAACAGTGGGCAGATAGCTGGATGGGTAAAGAGTCTGAACGGAAAGGAGACTATCCTGATTAGGAGTGGATGGAGGCCAGTCAAGTTAAATATGAAATATGTTATTTATGATGACAGACAGGGCTATTATGCTGCAAAAGATAATCTATTTGCTGGAGTAATGAGAGAAGTAAAGGACCATAACAAAGATAAGATTCTCATATTTGTACACTCGAAGACTGATGGAAGAAAAATAATGGGCACGTTAAAAGAGACTGGCTATGCAGTAGAATTTCATAACGCCGATTTAGATACAGATGATAGGGTAAATATCGAGGAATCATTTAAGAGCAGGGATCAAGGGAGTGTGAGAATAATCATTGCAACATCTACATTGGCTTATGGAATGAACTTGCCTGCACGAATTGTGATCATAGTAGGAATGCATCGTGGAATTGAAGAGGTTTCGGAATTGGATGTTATTCAGATGGCAGGAAGAAGTGGTCGTATGGGGATTGATACAGAAGGAGATGCGATTATACTTTTGCCAGAAACACAAAGTGCTTATTTAAGGAAAAAGATAGAAAATCCTGGAGATATAATGTCCCAGATATCTGAACCTATAATCACAGGGTTTCATATTATTGGAGAGGTTGTGAATAAGTGGGTCAAAACGAGGGATGACGTCTACAAGTGGTATATCAGAACTTTGGCTTCAAGACAGGATATGAATATAAGTAAGGAATATGTTGACCAGCTTATAGATTATCTGATTAAGAATGATGCAATCAAAGAGGTTGATGGTAAATTAGTAGAGACCGAACTCGGCAAAGCGTGTACATATTTCTATCTTAGGCCTGATATGTTGAAAGATCTGATGGAGAATTGGAGTAAGTTATTTACAATGAAGATCGAAGGTAACGATTTTATCCTATCAATGGCACTTAGCAGACTGAGAATGTATGACGATATGATCGTAAGCAAAGCAGATAGAGGGTATATTGATGGTTATTTAAAAGCTACCAAGGCTATGGAGACTACATTCGGAGGTAGTACAGAAGGACAGGCTAAAGTAGGTATGGCGTATCTAAATATGATTAAAGGAATAAAGGGAGTGGAAATAAAAGATGGAAAGAAGGTAATCAATCCTCTTGTAGGTGTTCAGAGATCATTACAGAATGATATAGAACGTATATTTCAAGCGATGATGTATCTGGATGCGAAATATATACATTGGGAGAGAGGGACATACTGGAATGGTGTTGCTATAAGAATAAAACACGGTATAGGACCTGAATTAGTAGATCTATGCAGACTGGAAGGTGTAGGAGGCGGATATGCGAAAAAATTATATGATTATGGAATAAGGACACCTATTGAATTGGTTACAAAAAGGAATAGTGCCATAATGGCATTGGGAGCTAAATATCATGGAATAATTCTTAAAAATAGAGAAATGTTCGAAATACTGGGGCTCAAAGTAGACAATATTGATGCGCCTTCGTCTGTGGTTGACAAGGTTGATAAATCTGATAAGGTTGATAAAACTAAGACAGGTATTGTGCATAAAGAACAAGGAACTCGTAATAGAGGAAAAATAGCAGATGAAGATATATTGAAGTTTCCGTCTTGAATGTAATATTGATAATATTGATAAAAAGGAGATGTAAAATATGGGAAGCTTTATAAGCGTGTATATAGATACAGAAATTACGTCAGAAGAACATGAAAAGCTTGAAGATAAGATAAGAGATCTTCTAGAAAACGAGGGAATAACAGGTACTATAGAAAATGATTATACAGGAAATAGTACATGTACAAGACCAGAGAAAACAAAAAGGAGATAAACAAAAAAAGGGAGATAATATGAATCTTGAAGAATACCAAAAAAAGAGGGATTTCAATATATCTTCTGAGCCTAAAGGTGATATTGGAGATGAACAGGGCAATATGTTTGTGATTCAAGAACATCACGCGAGTCATTTACATTGGGATTTGAGACTGGAGATTGGAGGTGTATTAAAGTCTTGGGCCGTTCCGAAAGATCCTGCTGATGTAAATTATGGTACTAAAAGATTAGCCATACAGGTAGAAGATCATCCAATTGAGTATGCTTCTTTTGAAGGAACTATTCCTGAGGGAGAATATGGGGCGGGGACAGTTAAGATATGGGATAATGGAAAGTTCATATTGGAAGAAGAAACTGATAATAAATTGACATTTCAGTTAAAAGGGAAAAAGATGGTAGGGATATATACCCTGGTCAAGACCCCAAATATGGGAAAGAATTCTTGGCTTCTATTAAAGAAGAAATAACTGATAGTGACAAATAACGGTGAATAATTATGGTAAAAGAATATAATGATGAGTTTTTGCATGTAATAATTGACTCTAAGACAGGAAATGAAAATTTAGATAAAAGTATTGAAAATGCAATGCTCGGATACGTATATTTGGTTGCTTATTGCCTCCAAGAGGATAAATTTGGCCAATTGATTGAAAAAATTGGGACTATTGCAGAAGAATTTAATAAACAAAGAAATGATAATAAGGAATGATAAATGGTAATGGATGATTGATATGGTTTGTAAAAATGTGGAAGAGTACACAATAGAGTATGGAAAGCTCGTAGATGAAATAAAAAACATCTGTACTAATAGAGCGTGTACTTCTGGAACAATAAAGAAAACTTTGGAAGATAAATGGAAGAAAGTGAACGAGGCTACTCTATTAGCAATGCTAGGTCAGATCGAAGGGATGATGACTTTTGGCAGGAGCGATACTTACGAGATAGGCGACGTCATAACATATTTGAAGGGTAATATATTCAAATCTGAGATGATCGGTAATTTGATGGTGAAGGTTTCATACAGAAATTTCTATTTATATAATGCCGAAAGATATAAAGATACAGCATTTAAAGAGCAGATTCGGTCGAAACTTGAATTCGAAGTCTATGAGAAGGATACTATTAAGTGTACAAGTGAACTGAAATGGGCATTACGGAATCTTAATATTCCTGTGGAAAAGTGGGAGAATTATGTTTTCATAAAAGAAGGCACTGACAAGGTTTATTGTATGAAGAGGAATGAATGCGATTATGTTGACGATAAATATATTGGAAGATTGGTCAAGAGGACATAAGTTGAGGAATGATGAATACGAACAGAGAAATTGATATTGTCAATAAGTGGAAAGAATCTATTAAAAAGATTCCGCAGAAAGATGAGTTTGAATTAGAAGGAATTAAAAATTGGCATATATATCGACATGGAATGATTCCGAATTTTAGAGGTATGCACGAACCATTGTTCAGGGAAGAGGCCGCCAAGCTTCTGGCCGCAGGATTCGATTTGGCAATTAACGATGAATATGGCGTAGGTAGTATTCATGTGATAGATGATGGGTTTGTAATAGAGCTATGGCAGTATAACGAGAAAAAAGTTATTCATAAGGAGACATTGGATGAGCTCCTAGATTGGATTATATATTTTTATGATAATAAAGGTGGTGATAAGAATGAAACCTAGATATGCAAAACTAAATATGGATATATTTGCCCAAAGGGCAGATCCAGATTCATGGGTAGAAATAAGTTCCTCATTTAAAGGTCAGATTACTGAAGAAGACAATGAATACGTAGTTCTTTCCAATAATGGAGTAAACGTTCGTGTCAAAAAGTCTGATGTGACAGAAATTGAATGATGAATAAAAAAGAGATGATAGTAAAATGTCAAAAATTATAGGAACTGAAAAGGTATTTTTCAAGAATGCTGTAATTAATGATGAAAATATTCCTTCGGTGACATTGAGAATAAGAGGTGGCAGAAAAGTCAAAGGTAGAAACTTATACGGATTTTTCGTAACAAACGAAGAATTTGCAGACAAGTTGGCCCAGATATACTGTTCCGATGGTATATATGATGTTCCGGTATTGGAATATAAAACTGGAGAATCAATCATACTTGCAACAAGATATTCTGAAGATACAAAATCTATGAAAGATAGTCAAACAGATGCATCATCAGAATTTTCGAAAAAAATAGAAGCTGGCACTTTCATTGTACAGAGTGATATAAATATAAGGAAACAACTTCTGATGCATCAAATTCCCATACGGAAAATAAGGTTTTGGCACAGATTAGGATGGGCTTTCGCTAAATGATTGTCTGTGCAACTTGTATTGTGAAGAACATAAATTTATAAACCTTTGCGTTGGTTTATTGCTGAATTTATGGTACACGAAATTGAAAGATTATCTGCGTTTAAAAATGAGGATTAAAAAGATGTCACATACGACACGTATTTACAACAATCCGAGATTAAAGAAGGCTCAAAGATACAATATAGATGAACCAATATTTGATAGAAGCGGCTATTTTAGGATGGATAGTTGTATTGGTATTCCATTTACTAGAAGGAGAAGTTTCGTATGTATGGGCCGATGTAAGATGTGCAGAGATCCAAATAGAGAACCGAGATTAATTCGTAAGAGAAAAAAAGAACAGTTCAGATTCGAATTAAAAAGTGAATTAGAGAGTTGCCAACCCATAGATATTTAAAATTGTTGCATATTATAAAGAGTGATAACATGAAAAAAGATGAACTTAAAGATTTAATGGAAAGTACTCTAGAAAAATCAAAAGAATTACTTTTAAGAGATGGCTATGTACATCCTGTAGCATTTATATATTATGGGAATGAAGTGGATTTAGTTGCTCTTACATTTGAAAATCAAGAAGATAAAGTAAAACAGATATATGCTCTTGGGAAATTAGCTAAGATGAAAAAAGCAGATGCTGTTTGTATTGTGGCCGAATCTTGGTATGTTACAACTGATAAAAAAGATTTGGATACAATGCCATCAAAGCATCCAATGAGAAAAGAGTGCATACTTATTTCTGGAGAATGTAAAGAAGGAGATATTGCAATAACACAGAAATTTGAAAGAAAAGAAATTAAAAATGAGAGTAAAGAAAAGATTATTTTTGGAGAAAAAGATATTGATACAGTATATTCTTCTAGATTTAATTTTGGAATTAAAAAAAAGTGAAGGGAGATCTAGAGGTGTGAAGAATGACTATAACATTATATGATCTTGGCGTTTTGGCTTGGGCTATCATAGTTATCATACTTCTTTACTATTCTATTAAAGATTATATAAAAGAAAGGAGATGTAAAAAACTGCAATAGGAATAGAATAATTAGATAATGCATTTATATCGATAAGCGGTGGAGTATCCATTGACCTATACTGAGTGTAGTGTTACGCTACGCATAATATGATGTACCAACAATAGATATGTAGAAGCCGCTTCTTTAAGGGGAATCCACTGATAAAAATGGGTCCTTGCCGGTAATGATGTGGGAAGCTTAGAGATAGATAGTGTAAAATTATCTGATTATTAAAAAGGAAGATAGTGAGAAATGAATAAAGAACGTGACATATTTTGATAAAGACGGATGAATAACTAAGGTTATCTAAAGACGTTATGCGATAATAATTCTGATAAGTGTGTATATAAGTCTTTATACAGCATCGGTTTTAAATCCTGCTTAATCTTGCTATATCGCAATATATTCGGAGGGTTTATAAGTGCTTGTTTTGTTTGTATTCTTCTGAATATATTTAGGTAGAATTTAAATAAAGGAGCTATGGAAATATGGTTGTTATAGATGAAATATCCAAAGAAAAACCGAAGAAATATGCGGTGATGTTTTTTAAGGTAGAGATAGAAGATTCAGATACCACTGATCAGATAATAGAAAAGATGTATGGTGAGGCTGAGAGTTACATTGATGTAGTGGGAATAAGAATGGATTGTATCAGCATCATAAACGAGGATACTAAAGAAAAAGATCTTATGTTGATGGCAGAAGAGATTTTGAAATTATGATAACTGTATCTTATGTTACTTATACACAGTTCTACTATCCCACTTTAGATAGAAATGAAATAAATAAGGAGGAAACAAAATATGGAAGCAAAATTAGTGAGATCACATAAATCTGATAATGAGATTTGGTCTATAGAGCTCGCTGCCCAAAATAAAGAAGAAGAATATGTCATTAGAAGAATGAGTGATAGGATATTGATTCCTTCATGCTTATCTTCTGGACCCAATAAATATCCTAAATTAAACTTGGCATTTATAGAAAAGGATCGGTGCATAGAAGTAAAACTTAGTCCTATAGAATTAAAGGATGATAAATACAAAATAAAATGTACAAGATGATAAATGAAGAACACGAAACCAACATATAGTGTTACTTAGACGCAGTTTAAAAAAATATAGAGTGAAAGGTGAACTATGGGAATAAAGAAGAAAGAAAAAGTAGACTGGGATAAGGTAATAAAAACAAGATGGTGAAAACTATGGAAAGAGACAACTCATTGATAGAATTAAAGAAAAGGACAACAAAAATATTTGAAGATATCAAGGATATATGTGAAAACTATCTGGGAGATTCTAACTTGACTGATACCGATCCTGATATGTTCATTATTATGATTAAAGATAAAATCTCAGAATACGACAAAAATATGAAATGAAAGATGAATATAATATTACTTAGTCCTATAGAATTAAAGGATGATAAATACAAAGTAAAATATACAAGATGATAAATGAAGAACACGAAACCAACATATAGTGTTACTTAGACGCAGTTTAGTGTTTGATATCTTGTGAATCGAAAAACAAATAAAAAGAGGAATAAAGAATGACAGATGAAGAATGTAAATATGAAGAACTAGAATTGACCAAAGAACAAAGAGATGAAGCCTGGGATTATATATCAGGTATGCAATCTGATATAGAAGATAACTCTTCTGGAAAACAATTAAGGGAATTGTTTAAAGAGAAAGATTTGGTGATAGGCCAAAAAATTTATATTGCATATATCTTTGGGAGAACTGAAGAGAGATATCGAGAACTCAGAGATATAGAATACGACATACAATAGGAAACAGATGTCAAGAACCATACCTAATACTACTTAGGTACAGTTCTTTAAGATTATTCAAATATAAAAACAAAAACGAAGGTGTTCAAAAATGGAATATGTGAGTCGTAATACTTTGCACCATTTAGTGGTAGATAAAGTATATAAAGAACTTGGAAAATATGTCAGGAATTGATTTTAAAATATTGTATAAGTACGATGAGCATGGAAAGTTCTCTGCAAGTTTATGGGAGTTGATGAACTTATTTGGTAAACATATATACAATGGTGCAGAACAAGTATTCGAAAATAATGAGATAAGAATTGTCTGAATGATGTGTCCTTTGCACTTCAACGCATATAATATTACTTTGACGTCATTTTTATGTTAATATATCATTGAAAAATAGAGAATGAAAGGCGAATTATGGTAATAAAGAAGAAAGAAAAAGTAGACTGGGATAAGATAATGACACAATTAAGCCGTGATGAAAAAAATGAAAATCCAAAAGAAAAGATAGTTTGTAATACTTGCGGTAACGATACATTTAGAGTATATATTACAACAATAATCGACGATGCAAGATTATACTGTACCAAATGCGGGAAAGATCCAGAGGAGAAATGATAAAATGAACAAAAAATTAATAATATTGGTTATCGTATTGATGGCAATCTTTTCGTCTGGTTGCCTAACAACCGGTACAGGATCATCGACAGATACAATATACGGTACTGAGTACAATGGTATACCATGGAAAACATATTCCGTGTGGCTTACACATGATATTCCAACAGGGACAGGAAAGAATAGCTACTCCGCAATATATACGGTAGATAATGGTGATACGCAGCTTATACAACAAGTTGAAGATACATACAAGAGTGGGAAACAGGTTAAGATATATTACAAAAATGAGATGTTCTACGAGCCATGGAAATATACCCATAATGCTGTTGCAGTAATAACTAAAATTGAATATGTATAGACGAAAAATAAATAATGACAAGAGTGATAAAATATGGACAGAACAGAAAAGATAGATGCAATTTCAGAGTTTCTTGATGAAAATCATATCAAGATTATAGATGCCGCGTGTATTGGTTCAGTCGTTGTTGATGCAGAACAGACTCTTAATAAAATAGATAATAATTACGAATATGATGAACTTCTTGGGAAAGGGCTTACAGAAAATGATATTGAATCTTTCAAGAAATTTTTAGAAAAGAATGCTCTTATGATGATAAAGCCTGATGAAATTTCAGGAGTATCATTTGAGAATTCTGAATATTATATTGAGGGTTTAGATGGTACAGGCTTATGGGACGATGAGGTGGAAGATGATGAAAAGGGACAGTTTGTAAAAAAGACTGAAGAAGATAGAATTATGGAAACGGTTAAAAAAGGAATTATGGACCAAGGATACGATATAGAAGATGAGATAAAAACAGACAATTCTATACATGTTAAATTCACCGGTAACGGAAAAGACTATGTATTAAATTTGCTAAAATTGGAATAATATTAACCGTTTGGATATCTAAAAATAAGTAGAGTTGATAAAATGAAATATGTGCATAAACCAATTGAAGTAGATGCTATACAGTACAATGTAGATAATAAAAAAGACATTTTTGCATTTACAAAAGGAGATGTTTTATCTGGCAGTATACTTGGATGTTCGATTGGCCTTATAATTGACAAAGGTGATTGGATAATTAGAGAATTAAACGGAAAATTATACCTTTGTACTCCAGAAATGTTTGAAAAGATGTATCAGCGCATTGATAAATGAATCAAAAAATATTAAAAATAGAGATGATACAATGATTACATGGGAAAAAGGACCTACAGATAGCGATATGGGCTGGGTACTTGTGGATGGAGATAGAAATAATGAAATAATAGCTTATGTTAGTGTTTCAGAAAATTCTGATGGTACCTGTAATGTCGAAGCTATATGTAAAAAGATAAGATATATATGCCGATTTGAACATTTAAATAAAGATAATCTCAAGATAATAGTACCTGATCTAAAAAAGTCTGTTACATATGAAATTAATCACCTGAGAGACGAAAACCAAAAACCAATCGCAAGAAAAATATACAAGATGATAGATTCTATTCCTGTATGGGAGTATCTTAAAAATGGTGTTAATAAGACTAAAATCAAGTTGAAATCATCTGATTATGGCAAATTAGCAGAGATATTGGGAAATAGAGTATTAAATGATATCCTCCAAAAAGGAGGAATTTTGGATAATATGTTTCCCGATATAGAAATAATTTCTACTCATTTTATTAAAAAGTTTAAAGTATTAGAGAGAGCAAAGATTGGATTAGGGGATATTGTCTTAGAGGTGGATTATAAAAAAGATGGCTTGTTTGGGAAAAAGATAGTTATTTTTGAAATCAAACATGGAAAAGTTATTATTGAACAGAATCAACTTAGAAGATATTGTTTAATGATATTAAATCCTGGAGAACATTTTCATAAGGCTGATGAGGTAAAGGTTGTCTATATGATATTTGATGATATAGATACATCAAATGCGTCTGCATCTTATTCCATTAAAGAAATGGATAAAGAATTTGCAAGAAAGGTCTTGGAACAAAAGCCTGTTGGAGAAGAAATTTATAATGGCGTTTGTGTATAGAGGTAAAGGTTATGGAATGTAAGACAACCGCTGATTATATGAAGTATTGTGTAGGATTATGGTTGATGCTCCTTATATTCTTCACTGGAATGGTAAGTTTCCCGTTATATTTCATGTCTGGGCGTTGGAGCCTGGCTATTGTTCTTGGTATTCTCTTTGGTACAGGAGTTATTGCTGTATCATATGTACTGGTTAATTATGATAATTATTTCGGATATGCTGATTTATGGTGAAGTCTGTATATAGACTATAGTGCCTAATAAAAATAGATAAAGGATGTGATATCTTTTGACGAATATTAATGAACAGTTAAAGCTAAACAGCGATCAACTTAAGTTGAGAGCTGTATCTAATAAAGATGTAGCGACCTTACTCAGGAATTTTGCTAAATACTATTCAATAGCAGAAGATAATTACAGATCCATGGCATACAGAAATGCTGCAAATACTATAGAGAACTTAGAAGAAGATATATCTCTATATCAAGATATCGACAAATTGACAGCCCTGCCAAAAATAGGACCAGGTACAGCAGAAAAAATAAAAGAATTTCTCGATACAGGAAAATCTGAAAGTTTGGAAGAATTGAAACGCACGGTTGTGCCCGATAGTTTTAAAGCAGAACTTTATGAAATAGAAGGTTTTGGTAAGTCGACAATAGAAGAATTATTTAGACATTTTACTATACGCAATATGGAAGAGTTAGAAAATGTCTTAAAGACAAAAGCTGTAAGGCATATTCCTGGTTTTGGAGAAAAGAAGGCGAAAAAACTACTTATTAGTCTGGAGGAACATAGGTCAGGAGGTAGAAGAAGAAATATATTTCTACAAGAGGCATGGGATACTGCTGATTTGTTATTAAACGGTCTAAAGGATGAAAATATAGAGAAAATATCTGTTGTAGGTAGTATGAGAAGGATGAAACCAATTGTAAATGATATTGACATAATAGCATCTGTGAATGCAGATAAAGGTCATGATATATTGCTAAAATTCACAAAATTAGAACAAGTAAAGAGAGTTGTTTCAATTGGAGATGTAAAGGCAATTGTCGTTCTCAAAAATGGGATACAAGCAGATATACTGGTAGTAAAACCGGAAGAATATTACACTGCACTTCAATATTTTACAGGTTCTAAGGAACATAATATCCAATTAAGAATAATAGCTAAAGATAAAGGATATTTGTTATCTGAATATGGATTATTTGTCAGAAATACAGACGAGCGTATAGAGATAAGCTCAGAAGAGGAGCTATACGGAAAATTAGGTGTGCAATATCCTGACCCTACCAAGAGATGAAATATTTTATGAATGAATTCGAACAATTTTGGAATAGGAATGAAGAACTTCTATTAAAATTTTGCGAATTGTTAGATACAGATAAAGAAGGATTCAAAATTAATGTGTATGATCAATTTAAAAAATACGGTATAGTATCCATATTAGAAGAGAAATTACAAAAAATATATAAACAGACAAAGGTAATGAAATATCTTTATGGTAATAAAACCGTTAAGGTTATAAAAGTTTCATTTCGTGAGAAAAAATGAAAGCGAAAATTATAATAGACGATCCTTCAGGAAGGTTCAAAATTGGAGAAATTGGAGAAGTTCTCAAAAATGATTTCCCTTTAAAATATGACTATTTAGTTAGGCTTCCCGGTAGTGTTTATGTCGATAATTTTCTTGGAGGTGGTCCCATAAATATTATTCGGGAATTTTACTTTTATGCTAATGAAGTTGAATTGGTTGAATAGATATTAAGGAGATATAAAAATGGTAGAAGAACATAAAGAGATAGATATCGCTAAAATAGAAAGTTGTGATATAGGATTCGATGATCATGGATTATTTTTGATGTTTACCAGATTTAGTTATATTAAAAATGGAACTTCAACAGGATCGCAAGGGATAGGATACGTCATAGATGAAGAATTTATTAAAAGATTTATCAGAGCCTGCAATGCACAAACATTGTTAGATTGTAATGGAAGAAAGGTTAAAGTGGAGCATACAAAAGAAAGGATAAATAAAATTATACCGTTATCAAAAGATAACGATAAATATATTTTTGATATTGATAAATGGAGAGAAAAGAACAACTGTATATAATTGTTGTTATACGCAGTTCTTTATGGTCGTTATATGATAAGAGAGTGATAAAATGACATTAGAAAAACAGGAAATAAGAATATTACAGCCAAAAATATCAGATGAAAAAACAGATAGTTTCTTCTACGATAGTAGCATCGCACATGCGATAAGATCAGACGGAACTGCAATTTTGTTGATAGCAAACGGAGATATAAGAATAGAGATCGATAGCGAAGACTATGACAATGAGACAAAGGGAGATGCTATCGAAAAATACAGTCTAACAGATAAAAAGCTGGCAGATCTTGTAAAAGAAGGTAGAGTGATATGGAAAAATAATAATTGGTTCGAGATAATCTGGACCAGGGATGGAATGGGATGTTGGGAATCTGTTGATAATGCTGTGGAATATGATTATGATACTGCAATCCAAATGTTCAAAGATTGTTATAATCGTACAGATTTAAATAAGCACAATTAATATTCAAAAAACTGAAATAGTATATACTGGGTTAATAAGATGATATTCTATCATGGTTCTGACCAAGAACTTACATGTTTGAGACAAAATTCTTATGTTACCAAGAGTTTGAAGGATGCATGTAAGTTCGGATACCGTAGAGCGGCATTATCTAATAGTCCGTTCGTATATATCTATATGACAGATATACCAGAAGGATTATGGTCAGGATCACTAAGAAGGGATCAAAATAGAGACAGAGCATATATTACACTTGAGTCAATTAGAGTAGAACTGAAATCCAGATATCCAAAGTATCAAACGCCATATAAATTGACAACATTCAAAAGAGTAAAATAAGGGCGATATAAAAATGAAATATAGACATAAACCGGTTGAAGTCGAAGCCATACAGTTTAATGGAAATAACAAAGATGATGTTATCGCATTTACAAAAGGAGATGTCCTGTCTGGTAGCATACTCGGATGTGCAATTGGTCTTATAATCAGTAAAGGTGATTGGATAATCAGAGAATCAAATGGAAAATTCTATCTTTGTACACCGGAAATGTTTGAAAAAGTATATCAATGTGCCGATAATTAATAATATAATTAATATGGCGCATATAATATTGATATCATTTCGAGATATATCATTTCAAGAGATGATTTCATACAAATAAAATAAAAAGAGTGATAAAAATGGCAATACTTGATAAACTAATGGAAAAGAAAGATTTGGATGCATATATAAATCTAAGAATCGAATTTTTGAACACTATAGAAACAGAAGAGCTAATTAAATTACCTGAAAAAGAAAGAGGATTTGTACAAGAAAGATTTGCGGGAAGAAAAATTGAGCTTAAAAAATTACTGACTCTTCTTAAAGAAGATAAGATCAAAGATATGTCAAAGCAATATTTCAGGGAGATCAATACTGACTAGAAGTTCTCATTAAGAAGGAGATGTAAAAATGTGTGATGGCAATGTTGATATAATAAACAGAATGGCAGGTAGGATAGACTATATCGTCGAAAATATAGGTGGTGTTCCGTGTGATATATGTAAAGGATTCTTTACTGATTATAAGGGAGAATGTAAGGGGTATAGTTGGCAGTTAACATATGGCAGACCATTTTCTAGTGGACCATTGGCAAGAGGCAGCTGGTATTTTGGTTTATTCCGTCATAAAAAAGAGATATGGTATGTAAATTCTGACGGGACCATTGCAGATATCACACTTGCTGCTTATGAAGGATTGGTAGCAAAAAAATGGGAAACCGAGGAATGGAAAAAGAGAATGGAGAATTGAAGTTTGGTAGGATAAAGAGTTATATCCAGATGTTAGAATTACCTGGATATAAGAAAGGTTCGAAACCGGAGCAATGTTAGCCCTGAGACTGGTATCATCTGAATATAATCGTTTTGGTATATATAGTCAAATATGGAGATAGTATATGAATAACGTGGATTATTGTTACGAGTGTGGAGGAGAAATTGTAGGCATAATGTGTTCAGTATGCTATAAAACATATAGGTCTACGAGAAATATTGGAAGTACTAAGAAATATTTACAAGAAAAAATATGTGACGCTAAAAAAGGCGGAAAGATAGACTCTTTATTCTATGATAAAGAGTTTATAAAAGAAGTTACAGGGGATGACAGACTTGGAAGTGCAATATTATGTACATCTATCTATCAGAATTATGAAAAAATTATAAAGAATGGGAGAGTTAAAAGGAAAGCTCCAAGGTCTGTAATAGATTATCATCCTCAGTTTACATATCTTGATAATGAAAAATTGAGATCTAAAAAGAAAGTTAGAGTAGATATAATGAGTATCTCAGGAATAAAATTATTTGTCGGTATCGGATTCAGCGATAAAAACGAAAAAAATTTGATCATATCGTCAGGATTCACAAATAAAAATAAAAATAAAAATAAAAATAAAAAGAGAAATAAAAAAGGATGTAAGAAGGGGTGTAAGAAGGGGCGTAAGAAAGAAGATGTTAAAAGGAGATGACCAATATGGAAATTTTAGGAATGGTTTGTAAAGAATGTGCTGAAGAGAGAAAAGCTAAGACACAGCAAGATATTGACCGGAAAATGTCGGAGTTGAAAGATAAATTTGATAAAGGATATGATAAAGGATATAAAATATGGCTCAAGGTCAAACTAACCTGTGAGCATCTAAATGAACATGTCTGGATACGTGTTACCGATATAAATCTAAAGGATAGTACATTCTGCGGAATAATTGATAATGATATCGTTTGGGTATCTGAGAAATATTCTTGTGGTGATAATGTGGTGATGGGCTTCGATAATATCGAAGATATAATTGAAGAAGGCAATTATTTATGAGCTATGTAAAAGAAAAGGTGATTTAATGCAATTTAGAACAGTAAGAAAAATAACAACTCCTAAGGAACTTGAAGTGAAAGGAGATACCGCAGGAGACTTTTTGCTTGATCTCCAGAAGAAATTGCCTGTATCTCCATTATATATTTTATTACCGAATAAAATGAAGCTCTCTCTTGGAAGAGAGAGAATAGAAATTAAACTTCCGAAGAACAAAGAAATAAATTCTGATATTATAGAGAAAATACTAATAGAAGGGGCAAGACTCTTGTTGGAAGAAAACAGAAGAGAATTTGTTGATGATATGAGAAGAATAAAAATAACTATGAGTCTCGGTGACAATACTGTATATTTTACTCAGGGACATCTTGGTCTCTCACCTGGCGGCATAGTCATGCCTATGGATCCGATATTACGGAGGACAGATGATACCTTCCTCAGGGTACTTGATTCTAACTTTACATCTGATATGGATATATTAGAATACTTCATAAGAAACCAACATAACATAACACTGGGGCGTTCAGAAGAAGATAGAACGCAGGAGATTGCTGACAAACTTGGCTTTACAACAGTAGAAAAGGATGATTCTATAATAGATGTAGAAATAAATGGAGTAACAGATTCCTGTATGGTGACAAGGTTATGTGTTCACACAAATGAGTTTCATAATGAAAAGGAACTTTTGGATAGCATCATAAAGACCTATAAAGATATACTGAAAATAGGAGAAAATCCGTTGTTGATAATTGGATTGGACGGTATAATAGATATCACTATAGGCAGAGATAGAAAGACAATAACTATAGAACCTGCATATTCTGTATATCCTGAAACCATACAAAAGTTGGTAAAGACTGTGATAGGATTTATAATAACCAAAGATGTTATAGAAAATGTAAAAATAGAGTATAAAGAAGATATTTTGGTTGAAGGAGAATCTTTAGGTCACAAGGTCTGGAGACGACTGAATGATGTAGGTGGAGCCATTGATGACATCATAAAAAAGCATGGACATGAAATCATATTTGGTATGGCATTAGGTACCATTCTGCCGATTTTTCTCTTCTTCATGTATAGCAAGATAAATCCGACTAATAGTTATTTTCTGGCAGCAATCGTCACTATATCATCCGTTGCATTTGCGATTATGGTGACCAGGATATATAGAAAACTGACACCGATAAAGACATTTGGCCAAAAGAAATTTCCTATAAGCATATGGTTCTGGAGTGTAGTGTCATATATTGTGATACATGATTTTGGATATGATATATACCTTACGGTAATACTTTGCATCACAGTGGTCGTAGTAGGTTTGTATTTATTGACGTCTGCACATATCGCAAGATTACTTTCTCCTATAGCACGAAGACTCGAAAATGTTATAGGCAATAGAAAAACTAAAGTGAAGAAGCCATCTATATTCCATAGCGAGACCATGAAAAAAATAGGAATAGTGCTTTCTAATATATCAAATAGTTATATAGGGAAAAAAATATTGATGGTAATCTCCATAATATTGAAAGTAGTCTCAACTATAATAGGTGTAGTTGCAGTGATAATATTTGCGGTAGCATTTCTCCCGATGATAGGACTATTTGTTATTGTCAATTTTCTTAATAGAGGATATTGGCGAGAGTTAGAGGGGTATAGGGAAAATCTCATTGAGAAGGCGGTCCACAAATACCGAGATCAGCGAAACCTTGCACCTTCATGCAGGGTAATATTCAAGACAACAATGTGTAAGAAGTTGAGAAATCCATTGAGAGGTTCATGGAATGTGCTGAGAAAAAAAATACCAAGGCTTCTGACAGCAGACGGTTTTATCGATATAATCGACAGATTAGTACTAAGAGAATGGATATAATGAATGTTATCTGCTTGTAATATAAAATAGGATAAAAATATGAACACAGAATTAAAAGAAAAAGTAAGACAATATATTGACAATATAGAAGGAGAATTTTATCCAGATGACATTGCACAGAAGTTAGATGCAGACTTTCAAGAGGTAATGGACATTTGCCAAGAGTTAATCAACGAAGGAATAATTGAAATAGCAAGCTGGAGGGCAGAGACTTTAAACAAAGTTCCAAAAGAAGTTAAGAAATCTGATGAAAAGGAATGATAGAAATATGATAAAAGATCTTGATGAAAGAATGAAAAATTATGAAAAAAGGTATGAGTTACCAATTAATCTCCCAGTTATCATTCGCTTGGACGGACGTGCGTTCCATACTTTCACTCGTGGAATGCAAAAACCGTTTGATGAAATATTCATTGATATGATGAACACTATAGGTTTAAAATTATGTGGAGAGATTCAAAATTGCAGATTAGCGTTTTTACAATCTGACGAAATTAGTTTTCTGGTTTATAATGATATTGAATCTATGCCATGGTTCGGGAATGAATTACAGAAGATGTGCTCAATATCTGCATCGTTGGCTGCAACTGTTGGTACGAGATACATTTTTGAGAATATGTCCAATAAAACAAAGTCAAATATATCATTTGATTCAAGAGCATTTATAGTACCACCTAAAGATGTTGTCAATTATTTTTTGTGGCGTCAACAAGATTGGGAAAGAAATTCATTATCTATGCTGACAAGGAAATATTATTTGCAAAAACAAATGCAGAACAGAAGCTGTGAAGATATGCATGAGATGTTACATAAGAAAGGGGATAATTGGAATAATTTGCCGACTTATCTTAAAAGAGGAAGGTGCATTATAAAAAAAGAAGAAAGGGTAATTATAAGTAATGAATATTTCCAAGGAGGAATTTTAAGAAAAAGTTGGACAGTTGACTTAGATATACCGATATTTAAGGATAATAGGGACTATATTCTTAATATCCTTGAAGAATAAAGAAAAATAAAGAGAAATAAATAAAGTTAGAAAGTAGTAAATGATCATATTTGAAAAAATTAAATTAGGAGAGAATAAAAATGAGCAAAGCATCTGAAGTATATACAATAACAGCCGCACTGAAGAGAGCAGAAGAGATGATGAATCTTAAAAAGGATTGGCAGCCTAAAAATGAAATCCAGACACGATTCCTGAAAAATTTCTTGCAAGTGTGTAGAAATGATAATGTGGGCGAAATAGAACTTGAGGTTTCTGATAGGGCAGATAAAATAAACGCCTTTCTTGAGAAGAAGGGCTTTTCAATCAGATTACAACCTTTTCCTCCCAATACTTTGGGATTTGCAAGCATACTCGATCTCATAGTGGAGTGGCTATATCCAGGAGAAAAAGTAAAAATAGATGCAAATAACGGCGGAAAGTATGATGGTGTGAGGATTAAAAAAGAGGGCGTGTCCTTTTACGAATCTACGATACACGGATATAAGTATATAATTGCTTGTATTCGTACCAAATCAAATGATATGGTTTTTATAACAGTGCCAAAGGAACCGCTTGAAGGATTAGATCTTATAGAAATGGCAGATGCTATTTCCAAGAACATGGATATACTGCCATATACATACGATGGGATCAGATTACCGATGGTAGATCTTGACATAATAAATGATATAGGATGGCTAAAAGGTATGTCAACATTAAATGTGAGAGGTGTGCCAGCTGAAATAACAGAAGCGGTGCAGCAGATAAAGATCAAAATGAATGATAAAGGGGCAAGATTCCAGAGTGCAACAGCTATGGCGGTAACCTTAAGATGTATAAGTGTTCCAAGACAGGATTTAATAATAAGGGAACCATTTCTCGTATGGGTAGAAAGACACGACATCGAAAAGCCTCTGATGGCAGCTTTTGTAGCTGAAGAGAGCTGGAAGAATCCTGGAAATTTAGTATAGATAAAAGTAGCAATTTTGGCACGGATGAAGGAATGAAAAAATAACATGGAACGAAAAACGTACATAGAGTGGCTAAACAAACAAAAAGATCGAAAAGACAGCTTAGGGAAATTGGTAATAAAATTTCTTACCGATAAAAATATAGAATCTTGGTATGGATTTAGAGGTCATTTAGAGAGGCTTGGAGCCACTGAAGATGAATTAAGAATTTGTGACAAATCCTGGGTAGAATATACTATCCTGCGCTAATTTTTTATTGGCCAGATAAGATTTGATTGGAGGATGTAACTATGACGTACGAGGAAGTCAACTACAAAGTTGGTAACGACGAATATTTTTTTGGTTCCTCCAAAGGAGGATGGTTATCAATATTATATATAATAGGTCCAGTAGAGACAGAAGAAGAGAAATTAAAAAATGGTAGACTGATTGAAATTTCTCCAGAGTGTATGCCTTTATTTAAGAAAATATTGTTTACAGACAAGGAAATTGCGGTTGCAGAATGCAGAAGACGTAATCATACACCTCCAGAGTTTAAGACAGTTGAACTTAAGGATATGATATATAATATAAGGAAAGAGTCAGATGGCTCAATGATGATTTATTGGATAAATGATCTGGTGCCGCCATATTCACGAAGTAAAGATGTCATAGGAAAGACGATGCCTTTACATATTCAACATGCATTTATAGAGAAAGGAGTTTTGGATAGATTAAGGGAATTTGTCAAAAATCATTTCTAATAAGGACTGTATGATTAATTGTATGAACTTGACCATAAAATAAAAGAGGTAAAAAAATATGGATGAAACAAAAATATATGCGTTGAAGAATGAACAACTTGAAATATACGAAAAGTTTAGAAAAATCGGTTATGATAATGCAGAACTAATATTCTCCAAAATGATTGGTTTTATAAAATTCCAACACAAAATTACAGGACTACCTGTGGCGGTAGTTGGATGTTCTGGAGGTATAGATTCGTCTTTCGTTCTGGCTGCCGCAGTAAAAGCCCTAGGAACTAAAAATGTGAAAACGGTGATGCTTCCTTATGAGGGAATCAGAAGTAGTTTTCAGGATAGTATCAGATACGCAACACTTCTTGCTGATTATCTTATGATACCTGAATCTAATAGAATAATTGTTCCAATACTTTGCGCTGTGGATGCATCAAAAAGTAGTATAATGAGATCTGGTCTTCCTAAACCAAACCAAAAACAGTTAGGAAATATGATGGCCCGTGAGAGGATGAAGATACTCTATCATATTGCAGACGAATATAAAGGGCTTGTGCTTGATACCTGTAACAATACAGAGATCAAGATGGGATATCTTACGAAGCATGGGGATGGTGCAAGCGACTATAATCCTATTGGTGACATTTACAAAGTATGGATTTGGGAAATAACCAGAAAATTGAAGTTAGTGCCAAATGAAATAATAGAAAGAGAACCGTCCGCCGATCTTGTAGAAGGACAAACTGATGTGAGTGATCTAGGGATTACCTATCAGGCTCTTGATTTGTTGCTATGGCTATACTTCGATGTCGATATTGCGAAATCTTCTCTGACAATAGACTATCATTATCCGGTAGAGACCATTGATATGGTAATAAATAGAGTAAGCAGTAATGAACATAAGAGTGGTCCTGCTCCAATATGTCAGATAATGGATATAGGGGAAATAGCGGATTCGATAGGTGTGTGGGATTGTTAGGTGATAAAAATGGTAAAAAAGAACGATTGGAATTATAATGAGCAAGCAATAAATCTTGGAGAGATACCAAAAGATTTATATCATTTGACGCAGGCAAGTACTATTTTTAACGAGAACCAACACTGGCGTCAATCTGTTCATGACTATTTTGTCAGAAAAACTCCTTTTGGTAGCTATGTTTTGGTAGCAGGAACTGAAACGGTACTAAAAAATCTCTATAATTTAAAATTCTCTGATGAAGAAGTAGATGCCATAGAGATAATACTAAAGCATATAGGTTCAAAAGTCCAAGACGATTTCTTGGAATATCTCAGAAAATTTAGGGCTCGCAAATTCAGAGGAACTGTCGCTGCCAGGCTGGAAGGCTCAATAGCTCTTCCGCAAGAACCAATTTTCAGGATAACAGGAGAATGGCTTGAAACTTGGATTATCGAAACTATGATACTCAAGTATATGAACTATGCATCTCTGACAACTACTTATGCGTCTAGAGCGGTAACTGCCGCAAGAGGCATACCAATAGCAGGATTTGGATTAAGAAGAGGTCCTGGAGATGGAAATGCGATAACTGCTGAAAGGTCTGGTTATATTGGTGGATTTGCAAGTACATCCAATGTATTGGCAGGAGTTAGACTTGGTATTCCTATCAGCGGAACTATGTCGCACGAGTTAGTCCAAGGATTATCTATGATTACGGGATCAGAGGTAGAAGCTTTCGTAATGTATGGAAGAAATAATCCTGGCAACCAAATATTTTTAACCGATACGTTTGTATCACTTAGAGGAATTGAACACGCAATTAAGGCTGCAGAAATACTTGGTCATACATCAAAAGCGATCAGAGAAGATAGTGGAGATTTGATAAAAAAGTCTGTAGAAGCAAGGGAACTGGACAAAGATAGAAAAGGTTTCAAGGGTATTGCTCTTAGTGGGGACCTGGACATAGAACAGATAGACAAAATTGCGACAAGTGGAGCAGATGTCACGTTTTTAGGACTAGGGACAAAATTTATATCTCCTGCAGAATTAAGTAGAAATGGTAGTGACATTGTATCTGCACTAGGCGGAGTATATAAGTTGTCTGCATTAGAGAATAATAGTGGTGAATTAGAGCCGACTCTTAAATTGTCAAGCGATGAGTCCAAAACAACTCTTCCTGGCGTAAAGGATGTTTGGCACGAGTATAATAAAGACGGAGAATTTATCAGCAGTAAAATTACTCTCGCAGATGAAGAATGTCCAGAATGTGATTGCGACAAAATGTTGGTTGATATGATGAAGGGCGGCAAAATGTTATGCGAAGTAATGAATATTTCAGATATTCGCCAGTTTGCTCTCGAAAATGTGGCTAAACTCCCAGAAAAGCATAGAAGAATAAAAAATCCGGAGCCGATCCCAGTGACTATAAGTGACAAACTCACTAGACTAAGAAAAGAGCTTATTGAGAAAGCAAAAAATGTGAAATAAAATATTGGTGATGGAGGTATATATGAGTAATGTAGTGATAGTCGTAGATATGTTGAACGGATTTCTAAAAGAAGGAAAGCTTGCGAATCCTGGTGCGAGATGGGTTATTCCCAATATTGTAGATCTTCTTCAAAGGAAAGTACATGAAGATTGGAAAGTTATCTTTGTGGCAGATAACCACGTAGAAGGAGATCTCGAATTTTTGATGTTCCCGGAGCATTGTGTCAGGGGAACAGAAGAGACGCTCATAATTGATGAGTTAAGAAAATTTAGGAATGATTACAATTATGTCCCAAAGACCAGATATAGCGCATTTTTTAGAACTAGTCTTGAGTCGATTCTAGAAAATGAGAATCCGCAAGAGGTCATAGTTGTAGGAATATATGCAGATATATGCGTATTATATACAGCAGCAGACCTAAGAAACCGCAATTATAAAGTTACAATTCCAAAAGATTGTACCGTGACGCTTGCAGGGATAGACGATCGTGTTATATTCGATCATATGAAAAATGTGTTAGGTGTAAATATTGTTGATTCACAGGAGAAAATAAGGTGAAACCATGAGTATAGATGAACACAGAATCGAAATGGATGGGGATTATCTGATAATCGCCCCGAATCCTGAAGGTGAAGGTAGTGGATATGTTCACACGATCTCAGAGAGAGCTTGGCTTGTTGATAATATCGCCAATTTTCAAATAAATAATCCGAAAGTACCGGCCCATAGTATAACAGTATATGAACTCAAAGAAGTGAACTTGAAACATAATACTCCAAAGGTGGAACAAGAATGAGAACACAAGAAGAAATAGTAAACCGAATTAATGAACGAAAAGATGAAGATATCTTAGGATTTGAGGTAGGGATATATATCGAGTTCTTGGATTTTGACAGTGCACAGCCTTTCTTGAAGCCAGATACAACAAAAGAACAGTGGAGTGACGTATACAAAGAACCTACTACTGAATATATTTTAGCTAAGATGCTGGGTTATATGTCATTTGCATGGGAAAAAGCTAATGATTGTAGAGGAATCTCTGCTAATAGGACAATAGCACATTACGATGCATGGCTATGGCTCTTGGATGATGGGTTCTTAGAAGTTATTAATTCAATAGAATATCAGCATTATGGCAAAGAAAAACTCATTGCGATATGTGAAAAATATGGGTGGGATTGGAAACAGTGGGATAATGGAGTACGAACCAACTGCGGTTAGTTATGTAAAATTTGTCCGATAGAAATTCAAAATAAAAGGGCGACTATATGGGATTGAAATTGGTTACGAGAAAAGAAGAATTAACTGGTAAAGAATTTTCATCGTGGAGAAGGTATGAAGCTTTACCTCCTTTTCATTGTACAATAGAATTTACCAAATTAATAAAAGATATTAATCCGGAGAATAGTCAAGAATATATCGGATTAAGAGAGTTTGGAGAATATGTATCTAGGATTACAAACCAAGATATAAATGAGTATTTAAGGTTGGTAGAGATTGAAGAAGATTTAATTCCATTAATTATAAATACAGATAATAAAATTTTCTATAGACCTTTATTCTTTCCTTGTGTATTTCTCAATAATGAGATAAAATTTGAACACGTCCTCATAAAAGGGATGTTGATGTATGACAATGAAGCTAAAAGGGATTATACGGTTACGGCAGTTTGCTTGGATTTAATAGATTATGGTTTTTATACTATAGTGTTCGGTCTTGTCGAGAAAGATGAAGATAGACGATTATTAAAAACAAAAGAAGATGTAGAATTTTCTATCAGGTTAGATGATTATCTAAGAAAGATAATATGTAATTTTGTCGATCTTGTAGAAGGAAATGACGATGATATAGACATTGTTGAGATAATAACTACCAAAGAGCAAAATTTAAAAAAAATTAAAAGAGGAAAGATTCCGTTTCCAACGAAAGTTTTTATAAAGGCAAAAAAAGAGTTTAAGAAATATACCCAAGAATTTAATAAAAATTATGAAGAATTTAATAAAAATGAAGATAATAAAAAAGGGTTGGGAGGATTGGGACATAAATTCCTTGTTATTGGACATTTCAGGCATTTTAGAGCCGAAAGGTATAAACGTGTCAAAGGGTCAAAAATATGGATAAAACCGTTTTGGAAGGGAGAAGGAATAGCTATAAGTAAAGAATATAAAATTATAGAATAGGGGTAAATATGATGAAACAAATTATGTTAAAGTTGAGAAATAGATCAGGAAAAGAAAAATTTTTAATATTACTCGGTTTAATTTTAGCAGGTATGACAATCTGGTATAATATAAGTGTTTATTATGCTCACAAAACTGGAAGATTGGCAGAAGGTTGGTATTTAATTTCTTTATTGCTGCCTTTGTTTGTATTGGTTGCAAATTTCTTAATCGCTGAAAAATTAGGTAAAACGACTAAGACACGAAAAGTCAAGGTTAATAATGAATGAAATCCTGAGAAAGAATGTAACCCAAAGACAATATACGGGCCAGTGGTTATATGAAATTCTGACATATTAAGATACAAACATATGAACAAAAGGAGTAAGTATGATGAAAGTTCCAGAAAATCCTTATAGAAAGGCTCTAGCCAGTATATATATTGATAAATATTTGGGGAGACCAGAGGGTGATAATATAAAGAAAGTGGTAAATGGAGATGAAGATGATAGATCTTTGGATTATTATATCGGTGTAGAGAGAATGATTAACCGTGCCATACTAGTTTTCAGGACATTAGACCAAGAAATGCTTCATGGTGCAGGCGCAGCATTCTCAATGATGCTTTACTATGTGAGTTATGAGATTGAAAGATTATCAGCATTTAAAGATAAAGATTGAAAAAGATATAATAGTATATAAAAAAAGGACGGTAAATAAATGGCATGGCGTAATCAAGAAAATCATAGAGAAGAGACGAAAGCTGTTAAGAAAGCTCTTACAGATGCTGGGATTGATGCAAAGGTAACTCACGGTAAGGGTACTGCATGGGGATGGTTGCATATAAATATCGGTGATCCAAGACGGAGAAATGGTTTTAAGTCTGCGCCGTTTGAACATCAATATACTGAAGAAGAACTGGAATTTCATAGAAAGGTGTTGAATATAGCACAAAAAATTACAGGTAGATATGGGGAATATGATGGTGAAATAGTCATTACTGCTCAGTGATATTTTGATGTTTAAGTTAGGCTTAAAAGATGCTATAAGATACTAATTCCGATGTGTGCATATTAAGCTCTTTATATGTAGCCAGAACTAAATCTTGCTTAATCTAACTATATCTTAATACATTCGGAGCGTTTACAAGCATTGTTTTTGTTTAAGTTCTTCTGAGCCATGTTTGGTTAGAAAGTTAGAAAGTGATAAAAGGCGATAAATTATGAAAAAGTTTGAATATAAGAGTGTGGTGTATGACAGCATCATGCAATTATGATAATGGGATAGTCCCAGATAAATAAACCGCCACAGAGAATGTGAGAGCAATAGTGATGCTAGATATGAATAACTGGAACTTTTCAGCAAGTGCTGTCGAAAATATTGAGTACAGCGAATGATAGCTGTACTATCTAAAATTACATCGGTTAGTTTCTGCTTAAATCGTAGTTATATGAATGTGTAATGTATATATACTTACACGCCATAATCATACATGCTTAACGTAGGTTTTCTTGACCGATATAAATATAGACAGAATATAGGCAGAGTAGGAGATGTGAAAATGAAAGCAGTAGGACTAATGGAAATATTAGCGATGGCAGTAGAGAACAATCCCAAAGTAGATGTATCTTTTACGGTTAATAAAGAAGATATAAAAGATTTTGATATCGAAAATACGAAGATGAATTTCTTAGATATAGGAATTGAAGACTATGTTATCTTCAAGGATGTAGTCTGCATATCCCTCAAAAAAGGAATAGGGACATAAAATTTATTGTTTCATTTTTTGGTTGAAAGGTATGGTGATTATAAAAGTCCGTAGCCTACTATAAAATGGCTGCGACAGTGGGTCAAGACTAGAAAAGGTCACCTATCCAACACAATTTGTGAAATTGGAATAGAATAGTGAATAAATAGTATAAGGAGACTGAAAAGGATAAGGAGAGATATAAATGGCAGTACCATTAGTGTCAATAGAGGAAGTTCAGACAGGGAGAGGCGGAAAGACTAAGGGCGAAAAATATGGCAAATATGCTCAATCGATCGCCAAGGAAGTAGGATGGTTAAAGGATCAGATTAATGAAAGTCCAGATAAAAAGATAAGACTCAAAGTTAGAGATATAGCAAATTCAATGGGTCCTGAGTTTGCTAAGAAAAGTGATACAGCAATCTATTGGGGATTGAAGTTTGTATTATTCCATGAGGGGTTAGTAGTAGATACAGGAACAGCAAAAGATAAGAGTAAATTATTGGTCATAAGAGTGGCGACATCTGAAGATAAATTGCCTCCGTCACTTGCGAAAGTCCTAGAACCCTCAGAAGACGATATGCCTGAACCGGGAAGCGAAGACCGATAAACAAATAGAAATTGAAGAATGAAATTTGGAGTTGAGCCTAGTCAGGCTCATTTCCTATTATTTACTTTTGAAATGCGAAGATGTGTCAAAAGATTTGATATGGAATGTATTGCGAATCTGGATATTGGCAAACAAAAGATGGTAGAATTATAAAGATAATTGACATGGATGATGAACATCTGGTAAATGCTATCAGATTACTTAAAAGAACAGTAAGAAGAATGAGATTTTCTCATGACCTAGCCGGATGGTCTGCATTAAATTTTGTAAATGGAGAAATGGCTGAATATGCGATAGAAGGCGACTTGCAATTAGATGCTGGACTCAGTGATGAAGAATGGTTAGAAAGACATACTACTTACGAAGAACTTTTTGGAGAGGCTAAAAGAAGAGGAATTTTAGGCTACATTGGAGCTATCATTTTTTCAACTTTATGGAAGCCTTATGTTGAAATTGATTAAATCATTATATGGAGGCAACGAGTAGTCGGATGGTCCGAGTAACATAGGGCCTGGTCTCGATGAAGGGTTCTGAAAAGAATCCATAAATAAATAAATATAAATTCCGACGAAAGAGGTGGTTTGACATCCACCTGTCTCCAACTCGATATAATAACTTGAATAAAAAAGGGATAAAAGGTATAAGAAGAAAAGAAAGAAGAAGTAATAAGAAAAACGAGAGATGATATAAATGACAGTAAATGTATATGGAATAAAAGAATTATTATCTAAGAACGAAAACGCAGAAATTCGTATGGGGCTTGCACACGCAAATGGTATGGGATTAGATTTCAGTGATAAATCTGTAGTCGATCTATTTAAGGAAGGGATAGCTATAGATATAGTCATTAAACGTGCAGATGAAGATGACTATTTACCAAAAAGGTTAGATAGATATCTTCAAGACAAAAAGGACTGGGATATATTTGAAGGTTTCGTAAATGTAAAAATATTAGACAGTTCAAAATATTCTCGTCCTCTTGGTGTATTAGAGGTCATAAAATTATTAGCAGATAATATTCCTGATAAAGATTTCAAGTTTTCTTACATTGTTGAAGATCCACAAGATGGCTTTGTTCAGATAAAAATTATATCTGTACGGGAGCATAGATTATTGAACTCGAAAGAGATAGAGAGTCTCTTATTTAAATATATTCCTATGGATGAATATAAATTGATTGTGGAAGAATTATAATAAGATATTATTAATGAGATATATTATGGAACAGAAAATTAAAGAAATAACACAGGAAAAAAGAGAAGAAGAATTATATCTAATAAAATCATTTCCGACATGGCCAAATTATCCTGTATGTCCAATGGTTAACAGGGTTAAGAAAGCTCCAGACGGATTGCCTGAAGTTGGATTTTTGCTAGGGCCAGATGTAATGATAAAAAAAGCTGTCATATATCACGAGAATTTTGTTAATTTGGGGAGATTAAAAGAAATGGGGATAGTTAGTGTGAAAGATTTCGAAGAAAGGATAAAGAAAACGGAATATAAAGATTTTAATGAAATGATAGATGACGGATGGAGAGTTGATTGAAAGGAGTTAAAAAATATAGGAGATGACAGTATATGGTCGAAATTAACCCTGCTCTTACGACTGACTATACTCACTGGATAAGAAATACCAGCGTTGATAGTGCTGAAAAAATCATAAAACAGTTGAAATATTCTAAGGAATGGAAAGGTTTCAAGATACTTCCTGGAACTCCAAAGGGAGGGGCAAAAGTTACAGTTGAAGAAGCTATCAAAATGAAAATTGTTGGAATATATGCTACAAGTGACAAACCGATAATGAAAGAACACGTCATGAAGATCAAAGAAGATGACGAAAAGTGGATGAGAAGACAGCTAAATAAGATAAGTGCGTCTATAAAAGTTGAAGAGATGCTTAGAATATAGAAAATGGATACATAAAAGGAGTATGATTATGATATTTAGAGGTAGAGCCTGAGGAGTGTATCATGTGCCAGGGGTTCACCGATACGATACTTGAATGTCATGTAGACACGTTTATAAGAATAGTAAAAGGTAAGTCATTTAGACTTAAAGGTAGATATGGGCAGAATTCAATTGATGAAAAATAGGCAATAGAAAAAATGGAGATATTAAAGTGAATGATCTTGCAAAATATGTTATTGAACATTGCGTTAGAGGAGACTGTATATATGGAGAGTGCGCTGATACTTCTGCCAAGAAATTTCAACCAGATGGGCATACTGTAGATGTACAGTTTTTCAAGGTTGTACTGAAAAATTCTGGCTTGAACGATACAGATAAAGAAATAATAAAGAATGATTTTGAACGGCTTATTAAGAATCACAAAGGTATATATAGGGATATTGATATTTTCGATGGAAATGAATACAACTTTATTGATATAGGTGCATGGATAGGGAATCAGGGTGTTGCATTGACATTCATGGATATGGGCGAGCTTCTTGGTATGTGGAGTGTAGTGACTCCTAACAGTGTGGCTTCTAATTTCTCAGAAGAGACAAAAAGTATGCTTGCTGATGCAGGTTATGTATCAATTAGGGTGGGGACGAATATGTTTAATAATGATAATGTACGCTGAAAAGTTGACATACGAGATAGAAGAATGTCGCTATATATCAGAAGGAGGTGTGATTTACGAAGTCGCATAAAGAATGAATAAAATATTAATCATGATAATGTATGAAAAGATAAGAGAATGGACCAAAAATAAAGAATAAAGAAAATAGATTGACCAGGGGACCTTTTCAGAATTGACAGGTTAGTAAGTAAGGAGATATCGTAGGAATATATAAGAGATACTAAAGGTGATATTATGGTAGATGAAATGATCAGTACAAAGTTGGAGATAGGAAGATCCTATCCTATAAATTATGTAATTAATGAGTTAGAGAAGTCCCCAGATGTACAATTGGGTCACATTGTAGTGATGCATGAACATTTGTATCATGTTAATAAATTTAAATTAGAAGGGGTAGCAAAGAAAATCCAAAAAATGGTGGCTGAGGGAGGAAAAGAATACGAAAAGAGAGGTAAGAAATTTGTTCCTACATCTGATGTTACTATTCTTGCAATTATTGACCCTCTCAAAAGATACGATAAATATGTGAAATTCTATCAATCCCTAGAACCCGAAATAGTTAAGGGCATTGAAGACAGTAAGCGCGATAGCATTGCTGCTCCTACAGAGGCAATAATAAATGAGGCTAAAAAGACTGGTATAGAGATAGGTGATGAGGAAGAGTTCTTAGATGGATTGGGTCTTTATTTCAGGAGGAGAGAGATAAACACAAGTCCTATATCTGATGCAAAATATATATTATTCGAGAAGATAGGAGCACCTATAGTGAAAAAAGTGACAGTCACTGATTTAGAAGCTGCCGAAAGAGAATATGAAAAATATAGGGAATATACAAAATTCTATGAAGATTTCTTTAGACAAATCGTAGAGGGTATTGCTGCGAGTAAGAAAGGAGAAACAGCGGCTACTATTGATGCAATCATAAGTGAGGTCAAAAAATTAGGCTTTGTAACAGAAAATAAAGAGAAAGATATATTAAGAGGTATGGATATATATTTCGGTACAAGAGGAATAAAGCCTAATGTTGTAGATAATAAGTATGTCATATTTGAAAAGAAAGATTGAGAAATATTGAGAAAGATTGAGAAAGAAAGATTGATATATAGAAATGAGGAATAAACATGGTAACAGAGCGTGCGTATTCATATTATCTAGCAAGAAAGAAACATAAGGAAGAGGGAGATTTTTCCATTCTCAATGAAATCGCTAAAATGAAAGGATTTAAAGGAGGAAAAATAGGAGAAAGAAGAATAGATCCTATTGAACAGTATGCAGAACATCTCGCCAGAGAGATGGGATTTAGAGGAAGGAAAAAAGGAGAAGTTATCGATGGACAAAGAGTAGATGCTGATGTAAGTCCATTAGAAGAATGGAGAGAGTTCTACCGTAAAAGAGGTACAAGAGTCACCTATTGGGATCTAGTTCCTGAAGAAGAATATGATAAAGCTTTAGAAGTACTCAAACAAAAATGGATGGTAGAACACCAGAAGTTTCTAGCATTTTGTAACGAACTCGAAAAAGATATACGGTCATGGTTTGAGAAAACTAAAAAGAGGGAAGTGGCATTATCAGTCGAAGAGGCAATGAAAAGTCTTGACGAATATCACAAGGCTCACCATGACAGTATGAATATATATACCAGGGACGATTTTGTGATAGGATTAAGGTATTGTTTCCCAGAGAAAGGTATAAATGTGGCGACAAGGAAGATGAAGATAAAGCATGAAGAATCGTATAAGACATACATAATATTTGAGCAGATTTAGAAATGTAGACATATTTAGGTATGTAATGGTGAACATATCTGTCCGTTTATCTGAGATAAATGAAATGACAGATATATTCATTCTAAATATTTTTGGAGATTTAAGAGTTCTGGAGTAGTAATATGTCAACAATATTGATCGGTTTGAAAATAGCTGTAAATACTATCGGCTTTTTGACTTCTTGTATAAGTGCGGAACCTAGATACATACCCGGAATATTAATAGGAGTGGGATTGATGCTTATATCGATAATGATTCCTGAAAAGTTGAAATGTAGATGAAAAAGAATATGACAAGCGACAAATTTACGTCAGTTAGATTAGTTGATAGAAGACCAAGAAAGGTAATCGTGGATATGTAGAACATTTTGATATGAGGTAAATATGAAAAAAATAAAAAAATACGATAGGATATACCGGATATGTCCCAAAAAGATGAGAGGTATACACATACCTAAGCATCTACTTGAAAATGTTGCAGATCCTCCAAAAAGAAAAAAGTGTCTCGAAGAAGATGAAGTGAAGGATCTTTTAGGTGGGCATACTGTATTTGAAGAAAAAGTAGATGGGGGTGTGGTAGGTCTAGCCTGGAACGGAGATACTCATCTTGCTATAGGGAAGAATAGTATGATACACTATGCCAACAATTCAAAGAAATTCTATGGACTTAATAGTTGGATATATGCAAATTATGAAAATATTCAAAAGATTCCTATAGGTTGGATTATTTTTGGAGAATGGTTAAGGGCTCAACATAATATTTTCTATAACAATCTTCCGGACTATTTTGTGGCTTTTGATGTATGGGATGGACGTAGATACCTTGATTTGTAGAGCAGGTCAGATATGTTATATAGACTCAGATTTGCAGAAGTTCCTCTCATATATTCTGGAGATAATCTCAGCGTTGAAGATATCCTATGCATAGCAGACGGTCTTAGTGTTAGTAATAGGTCTAGGTTTAGTAGTAGTGAGATATTCGAGGGGGTTGTAATTAAAAATTACGATAAACAGCTTTATGGAAAATATGTCAGAAGAGAGTTCTTGGAGTCTATAGAAGAAGATTGGCCCAAATTACCTCTGATAGAAAACAAGTTAGTGGTGTATTAAAGAGGAACTGTGAAATGTCAAAGAAAATAGGTAATATAGATACAAAAATGGACAATAAAGAAGAAAATAAACAAGGTACTAGAACGGTTAAAATAGATATTGATGATATAATGGATGAATTAACCAAGAAGATTATTGATGAATATGGAGTGGAATGGAATGAAGTCCGTTATATAGGGCAAATAAAAGAACTAGAATTCGATCTGCCAGCCCTTGATAATACATTATGTAATGAGGTAATGCCTACAACCGATGATGATGGATGTGGAGATACAGGAGGCGGTTGTATTTGTGGATTAGACAAGGGACATACAGGGGAGCACCAATGTAAAAGGTGCGGAGAAGAATGGTAGTCTGGATATAGTGATATAATTAAAATAAGTAAAAAGAGGTGACAACATGCCTTTTAAACTGATATCTGAAGACGATATGACAACTAAATCAAAAAAGAAGAGTGATATAAAAAAGGCGGATATAGTTGTTACCAAGAAAAGCGGTATACCTATAGTGTTTGAAGAAAAAGTTGAGAAGAAAGTTGAAAGCGAAAAGGTTGAAAATGTCGAAAAGAAAGTTACATCTTCTATAAATCCAAATATTATTGTGAGAAGAATATATTTTCCAGGAGACACATATAGTAAAAAGGAGAATCAGAAGGGATTTAAGAATATTATTGCAAAATATGGCTTATCGTGGTATAGGCCAATGATGAGAACATATACCAATAAAGAAGGTATGAGCATATTGAGTGGGATGTATGCAAGTGCTGATCAGAACAAGAAAGTATTTTGTATTTATGAAGGTACGAATAAGCCAACAACAGCGATCGTTAAGATAATGGGTAGCGGAGGGAATTTTTTAATAGATCTTGATAGTTTTTGTCATGGTATAGGTTGTATAATTGAGGATAAAGACGAGCTGTTTGTCAATAATGCGCTATTGTCATTACAGGAGAAAGGAGAGATATACGTAGAGAAAAAGTTGGAAGAGACGAAAATTGAAGATTATGAAAAAAAGTTTGAAGAAAGAGTCAAAGAGCTTGTAGAAGAACATACACAAAAATATATAGATGATTATAAAGATACATTGGAGAGAAGAGGAATTGATTTAAAAACTGCTGTATTCTTTAAGAAGAAAGATATAGAAGAAAGTGTAAGATGGGGTTTGACGCACGGATATTATAAGCTATAAAAGGTTCAAGTTGGGTGGGAGAAGAAATGCGAGAGAAGAAAGGCAAATAAAAATGCGAGGAAAAATATGGTAGATTATAAGCCACTTACAGATGAAGAGATTAAAAAACTGGCTGATGATATATATAAGGGTATTGTCTTTACAGATAGGCATATACAGAATCCTGATGATATATCAAGAGTATTTATGCCATTAGTTCTTCTTAGTGAAGAACAAATAGAAGAATTTAAGGCTAATATGCCTGGTATGATTTATGAATACATGGATAAGGCTGGTCCTATGGCTATGAATGGAATGCCAATATTCCCTTCTTTTAGACTTCTAAGTAAAGAAGACGCGAAAAAGGTCGATGAAAAATATCTTCAAATTAAAAATGCTGTTGAAAAGGTTTAAAAAAAAAAGATACAAAAAAGGGATGATAAACTCATGGAAAAAAAGAAAGAAAAGATATTTCATCATTGTGAAACAGATATGCATAGAATTACAATGATAGAAGGAGATATAGAAGACGAAAATGACCAAAAAGATGGCGTATTGAATTTGAAAATGAAAGATGATGATGGAAAAGAGTTTGAATTTGAATTGTTCGGATTTATGACTTTAAAAGATCCTGCTGGAGACGATGTTATTCATTTAAAGATTAAGTCTGATGAAAGGCTTGTCCTATATTTACCTACAGAACATCCAGACTGTACAACTGTAATAAATAAACTTAAAGAGGGATGTTCAATTATTGAAGGACAAGTTAGGGACGTAAGAGATGATATTGAAGAGATGATACGTACAATGAAAAAAATTGATTCTGATAGGTCTATGGTGAAAGAAGGAATTCATCCGAATATGGAAAAATATTTGAAAGAATAACAAAAAATAAATAAGACACAGTTGGCGAGCGATGCGGCCTACATTCAAACATGGTAAGCAAAGAATCCCACAGAAGACTATTAGCGATTATGTAAGATAAGTGATGGATTGGCGATGATATAATGAATAAAAAAAGTAAAAAACGGCATGTAATAAAAGATGGTTATGAAAAAAATGGACGACTTGCAGCTCAGGTTGCAACGGCAGTCGGCGAGCGTAATCAGCGAGCGAAGCGAGCTGAGCACGCATGCGACGAAGTCGCAGAGCGAAGCGAGCCGAATGGCGGACGCGACCGCATGTCGCGGGAGGTAATAGTCTTATCGATATTATTTCTGATAGCATTCTTTGTAAGAATGATCACCTATAGTTCTATATTTGTCGGAAATAATGTAAGATTCTTGGAGTTTGATCCATTTTACCATATGCGGAGAGTAGTCAGTTTTGCTGTAAATTTTCCTCATATATGGAGTTTTGATACTTATATAGATTATCCTTATGGAAATGCCCCTGGTTGGCCGCCTCTCTATGATTGGACAATAGCACTAATATCTAATATCATAGGCTTAGGACATCCTAGTAGACATTTAATAGAAACGGTGGGAGTATATTTTCCTGTATTTATAGGATCTCTGAGTGTTATAGTGATATATTTCTTAAGCAAAGATATATTTAGTGGCAGAAAGAATGGAGAGAATTGGAAAATAGGGGTTATTAGTGGTTTATTACTTGCGGTTATACCTGCTTTTACCCAGGTATCATTTTTAGGTTTTGTAGATCATCATGTTGCAGAGGTATTATTATCTACTACAATATATCTATTTTTCTTAAAGGCATTGAACGCTGATAATTCCAATAAAAGGTTTAAATTTTTATTTATAGCAGGCCTCGTTCTAATACTGGCTATACTTACTTTGCCTGATGTCCCAATATTTATTGGAATAATATTGGCATATATTGTTGTGCAGAGTATTGTAGATAAAAATTATAGATATCTGAGTATGATAATTGGGACTATACTGATTTTGTGTGTAGGATTATATATATTATTTCCCGAGACTTACCAAAATCTAAGTTCAGGTATAGGTTTTTTACTTAAAGATAGTACTTTGTCACAACAGGTAAAAGAGACTCAACCATTATTTTTTACATTTGAAGGTACGTTTACGCTGGGACCTGCCTGGTATGCATTCAATACAGCTCTGTATATTGCGATTGCAGGTATAATTCTGATTTTTATTAGGGTGGCTAAACGTTCATTAGAGCTGACTAAAGCAAGAGTGATGTTCTTAGTATGGACACTGATAGTATTGGTATTAAATCTATATCAGACTAGATTTATATATCTTTTTGCTGTCAATATAGTTATACTATGTGCATATCTGATATCAGAATTGATTGGATCTAGAAAAACAGATATTAAGATAATAGGTATTATATTATTTATTGCTATACTGGTTCCGAGTATCCAGACGAATAATATAATGAGGCAATATCCTCTTATGTTGTCTAATGATTGGTTTACGTCTTTGCAATGGTTAAAAGATAATACTCCAAATCCTATCAATGGCGGTAATAATGATAGTAATAACAGTATTAATAACGGTAGTAATAGTAATGTTGATGATATATTGAATATACCTTCAAAAGACCGTGTACCTGAATATGGAATAATGTCGTGGTGGGATTATGGAAATTATATCTTGTATTTATCAGAAAGACCTGTGGTAGCCAATAATTTCCAGTTAGGGGCAGAAGATTCTGCTAAATTTCTGGCATCAGAAAATGAATCTTCCGCGAATCAGATTATGAATAAGAGGAAGGCAAAATATGTAATAGTTGATTATGGGTCTGGACTAAATGTGCTTAGATCTGGGAATACTCTCTCTATAAGAGGATCATGGATATCGGTAGCATTTCTATTGGGAAAGGATTTGAACTATTATTTGGATAACGGTATTCCAAATCAAAACTATCTAAATACTACATATGCGAGACTTTACCTATTTGATGGAAAGGGAATGGAGAATTATAAATTGATATATAAATCTCCAACACGTTATCCAGATATATTTAACAGACCGATAGAGGAAATTAAGATATTTCAATATACAGCTAGTTGATATTGAGTTGATATTGAACTGATATAGAGTTGATATAGACATGGTCGCAAAAATACATAATAAAAATGTTATAGTAATATGCGACTGCATTGGATGTGAAAATAGACCTACCTGGAGACAGGGGTTTATGATAAAAAAAGGATTTGTGACGGTTGATCTGTGTGAAGAACACCACTATATTTTAAGAACTAAAGTTCCGATGGGCATACCATTGAATGAAGATGTTCTTAAATGGTTGTTGATACAAGAGGCAAATCCAGATATAGTAGCAAAATATGGGATGATGACAGGGTCTATAGATATGGAATTTCTGAGGGAATTAAATAAGATAGATCTAGAACTTGAATAGGTTAAATGTAAAATTAAAGGCAAGACAGGATCGAAGGAGAAAATATATATGGTATATTATAAATCGTATCGTATTATTGATGGAAAACCGAAATGGGTTTTAGAAGATGAAGATGGAAATATAATAAATAGGAATCCTTGTAAAGTAGAATTAAAAGGATTAGAAAAATTTCCTGAAAAAGATGGCAGAAGTAGTCCTAGATTAAAAAAAAGTAATAATGAACTATTAGAATATTTAAGACAGTTTGAGAAAGAAAACGGAAGAATTAATCTTATGTATTATCTTAAGAATAAAGACTTCTTTGGAATCAAAGATATTAAGAAATGGTTGGGTGGAGGGACATAACTTGATAATACCTTTAACAATAAGTACCTATTTTGATACAGAAGGAGGACGTCAGAAATTGAAGATATGGACCAACGGAAAGAGGCACATTGCAAGAGCACCGATATTACCATATTGTTATGCTAAGAAAAGGCCTATGTTTCCTAGCATGATGACGAGTGTTAAAAGGAAGTTATTGAGTAATCCTTTTAAAGACGTAGATTTATACAAATGTGAGTTCAATTCGAGCGGTGATGTTGGAAGATATTGTACAGACGATGATATCTACTTGGAGAACCATATACAGTTTGTAAACAGATCGATGATTGACAATCCTGAATGGGTTTCTAAATTTGCAAATGACAAATCTTTAAGGATAATCAGTTTTGACTGTGAAATGGAGAGTTCTGGGAAAACATTTCCGATTCCTTCAAGGAATCCTATAACGGGGATTGGATATAAATGTTGCGTAGGTATTGAGAACATAGGAACTGGAAGTGGTGTAGGAGGAATAAATAGTGATGATATCCATACTATATGGAGTGATAATAGAGGAAAAGATGGAGATATCATTGCAGATTTTTTAGAAGTTTTGGGAGAATTTGATCCTGATATCATAGTGGGGTTTAATTCCAACAACTTTGACTTGAGATATATGAGGGATAGATGTACAATAAATGGGATTAATATAGCGAAGTATCTGGCTAGAAGTACAGATGTCATGGATCCGGTCCAATTTTTAGAAAGAACAAATCAAGCATCGAGGAAAAAGTACACTGAGGTTCGGATAGAAGGAAGAGTCTCGTATGATTTGTATTACCCGATAATAAGAGATCAATCAATGTTTGGTATAAAATCTCGACAGATGAAAGAAGTGGCCGCTTGGTACAAGATCAAGGACATAGTTAAAGAGGATATGAGTAATGTTAATAGATATCTGGAAAGTGATGATGGAAGAAAAAGGATGGATAGATATCTAAGATCAGATGTTAACATTACCGAAAGTCTATTTAAGATATACATAGCTAATACAATGATGCTTAGCGAGAAATTATTCATACCTCTGGATGAAACTGTGAATGCTACACCATCTTTAGTCAGTAATATTATATTTGGAAGAGAGTTGATGGCTAAAGATATTGTCAGTGATGGGAGTGTTGGTACTAGATATAATAGGGAACATATAAAGAATAAAAGAGGCGGTTGGGTAGAAACTTATAAATACGGCTTCATTAAAAAATTAAAGAAATTAGACTTCAAATCTTATTATCCCTTTTTAACGGTACAGTTTAATATATCTCCGGAGACATGCTTCATAATTGGATATGAAGAATATACATCAGAAATGGGATATAGGTTCTGGTGGGAAGAAGAGGAGATTCCTGGATATGGAAAGATAAAATGGTTTAACGCTTCTATTCCTGATAGCACATATGGTAAGAATGTAATTGTTAGAATAGATATGAGTAATGAAGGATTCTTGCCTAGATATATGCGGGATCTGTTTGATGAAAGAGCAGCTTTAAAGAAAAGGATGAAGGAAATCATAAAAGAGACTGGACAGGAAAATGTTGGAGAAAATGTAGAATATGCAGGATTGAAATCGAGAGAAATTGCGATTAAGATTATTATTAATAGTTTTACTGGATATGTAGGTTCTGAACACGCTTTATATGGTTCGTTGGCCAGTTATGTCGCAATTACAGGTTTTGGTCGTTATGTGACACAAAGAGTCATAGATAAATTCAATTCTGTCGTAATTTCGTCTGATACTGATGCTATTTATGTAGACGTTCCTATTACAAAGAGTACAAAGGATAATGGTGATATAAAGTGATTCCTTTAATATCAGGTAATGATGTCGAAACGGTGAGAGGCGGATGTCATATTTGTTGCATATGCGGAAGTAAATATACGTATATACGTCCAACAGGAGAACCTTATTGGCATGGGCATACATGTAATAAGGAATATTGTACGAGATTTGAATGTCATGAATGTTTTAAAAAATTTAGAAGAGATAATGGACAAAGAACAAAATACGAAAGAAGACAAAAAAAGTTAAATATTATATGTTCGATGTGCGGAAGTGCTAAAACCGGAACGTGTAATCACGGTCAGCCTGATTGGAGAAAAGATAAATATAGAACAGGTAGTTGGGACGGAAAATCGTATCTTTGTATTAGATGTGATGGAATAGTCCGTAGTAATCTTTCTAATAGTCAAAAAAATATAATCAAAAGTTTGAGAGATTGTAGATTAGGAGTTCTGGATAAGTCTGTTGAACAAGGTAAAGCTATAATATCGCAGTGGATAGTAGCAAAAACTTTAGGGCTCAATGATATGAATATAAAAAATAACAATTTTAAAGAACATATTGACTTATCTATACATCCTATATTTGGTAGTATAGATGTGAAATCTGCAACTTTTAATTCAGTATATGGATGGTGGAGCGTACATCCTTATGATGACGCAGAGAGTATATATCATTTCTAAAAAATTTATGAAAAAACGGGGTGCTGGTATGACTATAGTCAAAAGTGGAGGATGGTATGAAGAATTTAGGGTTGACAAAAAACCTTATAATGATACATACCATACTGTAGACATACCTGATAGGTTTAGTCCATTTGATTTATGGAAAGGAAAATATGATATAAAATAAAAGGAGTTAAAATTAATGAAAAAAGATAAAGATAGTAAAAATACCGAAGATATCAAAAAGATTGGTGATATAGGCGATATAAATGAAGCAGAAGTGAACAAGTTCATAGAAAGCATTATTGTTGGTGAGCTTGGATTCAAAAAATGCTGGATTGTGATGGAGGCGGAAGGGGAAGATAGCTTTGGTTCGGCCTATTTCTTAAATACGGTAGGAAAAAATTACTATATAAAAGATAATTCGAGGGGAGTTGTTATAAAACATGGAGTGGCCACAAAGTCTACTGGTATGGCAAGAATTGTGGATAGAGCGACAGATGATATCGTCAGCAATATGTTGGATGGAGGAGTAAGTTTCAAGAATGAAAAATTGGTAAATGCTATTGAAAATATTTATGATACGAATAAATGGACATTAAAAGATATAGCTAAAGGTGTACATGTAAGAAGAGAAGGTGATTACACGAAAGGCACTCCTATAGGATTAACTATTGGACGACTTGCGAAGGAACGGTGGAAGATACCGGATTCAGATCTAGAAGGAATGCAGGTTCAATATGTCAAGATAAGGGGAAAGTCAAATTATGCTGTAGTTTCTGAATCAGATGATATAAATTCCATTGCTTGGGATAAAGAATATTATCTTGCTATGATTGATAAATTATTGACTAATTTGGGATTGAATGATTTTCATCCCAGGAATAAAAATGCTGTGAGGACGATACAGAAAGGTATTGAAGAGGCGTGGGGATAGGATCGAAATATGTGAGAAAAGATAGAAAGATATATGTAGAAAAACGAAGAATAAAAAAAGGATATATAAAATGACGCTTGAAATAGTAGAAGAGTCTGATGTGAGAAAAGCTGAAGACAAAGAAAAAAAGTCTGGATTACAACTTTTAAGAGAGTCTGACATAAAAAAGGTTGGAAACGAAAAAAAATCTTGGTTAGATATCGTAGATAAACCTGATGTAAGAGAAGACCCTAAAATAGAACTTGTGGATAAATCTGATACAAGAAAAGTTGGTGGAAAAGTAAAAAAGCCAGGGGTGGAATTTATAGCAAAAGAACGTATTGTCAACTGTGAAAGAAATAGATCTGGTATGACAAATAATTGTGTACTTTGTAAGGAATTAAACAATGATATATTCAGTAGATGTTCAAACAGGTACAGATCCTTTTAGTATGGCTGATTATATCTATTGTCCAGAACTTGGATATGTCTGTGATGGAACTTTGGGGTGTATAGATTGTCCTTATACAGATCAATAATTAGAAGATATAATAATATGGATGTGATATCATGATAGTCTTGGTAACTGGAGATAGGAATTGGAAAGATTATAATGTAATATATAGAGAATTATCAAAGTACCCCCATGGCACGGTTGTATTTCATGGCGCTGCTCGAGGAGCAGATACATTGGCAGATATTGCTGCAGAAAGATTAGGATTTAAAAGTGTGCCATTTAGAGCTGAATGGCATATATATGGTAGAGCTGCGGGGCCAATAAGAAATCAGGAAATGCTTGCTAGGTTGCTTAAAGAGGAAGAACCAAAAAAAGTGTTAGCTTTTCATAAAAATATCGCTGAGAGTAAAGGAACTAAGGATATGGTGAATAGAGCATTAAAAGTGGGAATAGATGTAGAAATTATTAAGGGGTGACATATGAGTATTAATGATATTTTGATTTCATCTTGGAACAACGATGGTAGTTCTATGTTTGATACCTCCATTTATAAAGAGAATTAGAATTTATGGTCATAAATGGATTGGTTTCGACTCTAAATGGAAATTTACGTTTTTGAAAGATATAGAAGAAAAACAATAGTTCGCCAGATTAAGAATTAGATGGGTTGTGGAGTATTAAAATTATGAAGAAAGGGATGACTGATGAAGAATTTAAAGATTGGAAGAAAGACTGGTATAATAGGGTACCTAGATGTGAAAATTTTGTTTGCTGTCACGAGTTAATGTCTTGCGGAATTAAGATTTTTTGTGGGGATTGTTCTATATATGGTGCATATACAAGAGATGGGAATCCGAGAGAATGTACTATTGTAGGGTGTGATGATTGTTTAATAAAATATCAATGCAAAGATTATGAAAGAATAAGAGCTATAATGTATAATAGTGGAGATAGCGGTGAAGAAAACAATTGAAAAATAAAAAAAACTGAGATGATAGAATGGTGATGATAATATAGATATATAGATAATATGATAGTAGAGAGGAAAATATATGGTTGGTCTTGCTGACTTAAAGAGACTTACTGATAATTTAAAAACCTGTCAGATGACAGTAAATAATAAATACTGTTTTTTCCAATTATCTGGGTTGACTACGTACGAATTCCTTGACATATTGAATTATAAATCATGGTTATATAAGACATATCAGAAGAATGTTACTGTAAGATACGTCAATATAATAAAGAAGTTAGAGAGGGGAAATGCTATACTAAGGACATCTATAGGGTTTGGTCCATTATTGCTCAGATTCTTAAGATCGTTGAAATTTCAGATAAGGGATCAAGATATAGAAGCTTATAGAGCAAGAAATGTTGTATTTCCTGATTTAAAAATAAATCTTTATGATTTCCAAGGCAGGATGATAAATGATTGGTGGAATGTGGGTGGAATTGGGGTAGTGAAGTCCCCAACTGGTTCCGGAAAAACGATAGTAGGATGCAGAGCGATCAAAAAAGTCGGAAGAAAAGCTCTGATACTGGTTCATACAAGTGACCTTCTTATCAATGTTTGGAATGACAGCTTGATCAAGACGTTCGGTCCAGGAATCATGTCTCAGGTAGGTATCATTGGAGGTGGACTGACTGATAACGATAGAATGGCAATGAAGATTGGAGTAAGGAGCGGAGATTTTGAAGAAAATGTAAAGAAAGACATAGTCATTGCGACGTTCCAGACATTGAATAATAGAATAGATGAGCTATCTCAATATAAGTTTGGATTGATGATAGTGGATGAATGTATCCCAATAGATAGTGATATATGGACAAATGATGGAGTTGTGAGATATGAAGATCTAGGTTATGGGCAGGAATATAAAAGAGATATATTTCAGGTATGGTCCAGAGATAATGGAGATAATATAGTCAACAATGGATATAAGAAGATTAAGACTAGAATGAAGCATATGTATAGAACCATTGTAGATACTGGGGACGAATTGGTATGTTCTTTAGATCACAAGGTTTTGACTAGAAAAGATGATGGGAAAGAAGAGTTTGTCGAAATTGAAAAGGTAAAGAATATAGCTAGAAGTTTGATAAAACCTTATAATATGAGGAAAGAGTGCATATTAGCAAGGGCATTTGGCTATATATTGGGCGATGGATGGGTAAATGTGAATATAGAAAGTGGTGCAGGAGGAGATTACGAAGGGTTATTCAGATTACAGAATGATTTAAAAAGATTGAATTATAAAAGTAATATAGGAAAAGAAAGAGAATTAGAATCTACTATTAACTCTATTTCTTATGGTCAGCTCACTGTTCATGGTACCGTTTATGTCATTAATTTTGAAAAGAAATTTAGTCAACTGTTGGTCAAATTAGGTCATCCTATAGGTAGGAAGACTAATCGGGTTTATTATATCCATGATTGGATCATGAATGGAGATATAGATATCAAGAGAGAATTTATTGCAGGCTATTTAGGTGCTGAAAGTTCTAACCCAGGATTTAGGGGAGATGAAGAAAATAAATTAAAGAAATCTTTCTTCGTACCAAGATTCAGCGTTACCAAAAGAGTTGATTTAATAGATAATGGATTAGAACTTGCGGACCAATTCAAAAAATTATTAAAAGATCTTGATATAGATGTAAGTGATATTAGTATTGTTGAGGGTAATATAAGAAAGGATGGTACTATATCTAAAAAAATAGTTATTACTATAGGTAATCAAGTTGATAATTTGAGAAGATATTTAGATATAGGTTGTAGGTACTGTCAAGAAAAAGAAAAGGAAGGAGAGATAATCAGATTATTTTTAAAATATATTAATGAATGTGATAATGAAAGAAAAGAGATACAGAAAAAAGTATTGGATTTATATGATAGGGGTATAAAGCATAGAGAAAGAATTGTCGCTATCATAAATAGTAGTAGAACATCTTCCCAAAAAAGTATAATATCTTCGTGGGGAGTAGAAGAAGAAGATAATAAAATAATAAATAAGAAATATTTGGTTCGTACTACAGATGGGATGGTTAGTGATATATTATACCCGCATAAGAAAAATAATAAAGAATTGGTGGCTAAGACAGCTAAAATTAAAAAAGGAATGTATAGTTTTGATGATTGGATTAATAAAGTTAAAGGAGATTTTATATTCTTAGACATTTTGAAGCATGAATATAGAGGATATGAACAGGGATATACACTGACTGTTAATAGAGACCATAATTATTTGGTTAACGGATTTAACGTCAAAAATTGCCATCACGTACCGGCCGCGATGTTCAGAAAGGTCAATGCTGCGATTAGAGCTCCCTATAAGATGGGGTTGAGCGCAACTGTCAGAAGATTAGATGGTCTAGAGAAAGATGTTTATGGTTCGCTGGGAGATATTCAAACTTCAGTTTCGATAAGAGAGCTTATAAATAAAGGAATATTGGCAGAGCCAAGATTCCAATCTCCTGTCATAGTAGACCATGGTGCTATAGAAGCGATAGAAAATTGTGGTCATGGCGGACTCGTATTCAGTAGGTTCGTGAAGAAGACAAGTGCATCGTCTACAAAGAAGAAAGATTATATTATTGATATTTGTAAGAACGTGGCAGCAAGAGGCAGAAAATTCTTATTGTTTACAGATTATGTACATGCAGAAGATGTATATGTACGTGATATCTATGCAGACTCATTACTTAAGGAGGGAATACACGTATCAATAATAGATCAAGGAATGTCTACAGAAGAGAGAAGTGCCGTATTCGGTTTCTTAGAGACAGGAGAAATAAGCGGTATAGTATTTGGAAAGCTGGGTTCAGAAGGTGTAAATATACCGTCTGTAGATGTAGTTATAATGGCTAATGCGATCAAAAGTCCAATCACCTTTACTCAGAGAGTAGGAAGAGTTATGAGAAAGGTCCCGGGCAAAGATTTTTGTGATGTCTATGAGATTTTGTTGGATGTACCGACAGAATACAAATGGTCGGACTTCAATTTTGCCGAATACAAAATGGAGGGCTTCCAAAAATTGGTTTACAAAGTGGAGTAGGACTTTGTTAATACGTATATAATATATGGTAAAAGGAAAGATGATATTGGGAGTATTGGCGATAAAATAGCGGAATAATATTTAAAAATTATGATAGACGAACAAAGTGGAATACAAGTTATAAGAGAAAGGAAGCGTTATAAGCCTTTTGAGGCAAGAAAGCCAAGGTTGAGAAATTCTTGTCCTAAATGTGGATCTTTAGATGTTGCTAAGAGAAGAGATACCTACGATTATGTATGTGGTAGGTGCAAATGGAAAGGAAATACTGTGATGAAGGTATATTATTAAGAATGAAGACATAGATAAGTGGCTATAAACAAAATACTATAAAGTTTTGACCTAAATTTGGCTGATGCTATGGGAAAAGAGTTAATGTATGAATATATGAAAAATACTGCAATTGCCATTGTACTTGAACAGTTGAAATTAAGAGGAGAAGACGCAATTTTAGCACATAAACTTGCTAGATATGATATACTAATCAAAGATAAAGATATTAGAATAAAGATTAAATTTAGTAAACCAATACAAAGGTCTAAAAGTACAAATAGAAACTGGGAATTTATAAAATTGATTCATCGTTCTAGATTATATCCTATAGATATATTTGACTTTTACATATTAGTAGGATTTGGAGAAAATGGAGATATTAAAAAGATATGGAAAATATCTGTAGATGATAGTATAATATATAGAAAAAACCAAATTTTTATACCTATATATGAAGGGATTGAATACGAGAAATATAAAAAATATGAACTTAATATATTGGAAGATCCTAGTTCAGAGAAATTTATATGGATAGGTTAAAGGATAGATTAAGATATAGGTTAGTTGATGATTGACAGATATGCTACTATAATATATAGTACACGTAAGCAATGATATCAGAAGCGCATCGGTAAATGTCTGTGTATATCGCGTTATTCGTGTTGCATAATGTTTATATGCTGTAACGCCATGTAGTAGTACATAATTAATACATAATTCATACGTAATTTGGCTAAAATGGATAGCACGGTGAGATTATCAATAATGAATATATTGTTTAATTCTCCGTGTTGTTGGTTTAGGAAATATGCTATTGGAAGCAAGGATGGAAATAGGAAGGAGAATGTCCGTATTATCAATCAGGATATTATGACTTTTAATAACCATATTTTATGTAGCATTGTTGCTGAATATTTGAATTATTTCAGATAGTGGTCTGGTATTCTCGTGGTCAATAAAACGTAATGTGTGGAGAGATGTAAAAATGGGAATAAAAATGGCAAATAAGGTTGATGATAGGACTTTTATCACAGCAATAACGTCAATGTTCAAAAATATAAAAAGCGGTAAAAATTTGTATTTGGCATTTACGAGAAGAGGTTTTTATATACTTATTTTTGTTATGGCTACGAGCATAATCGCAAATTTGGTATTGGTTGATTTGCTGATAAGTGCTCCGGTATTAGTTCAAAGATCTGAAACGCCAATATTTGTGGCTCAACTTATATTATCTATATCAGCTATAATCGCAGGATCATGGTTATTCTTAAAAGGTGTAAATATAGTTACAGAAAAGTGATAAAAACGATGATATTTATGTACGATGACATTTATGAAAAATACGTGATGCAAAATAAGGAGGTTGTATCCGAAAAACGTCTGTGTGGAATATCTATTAGATATTTGGTGTATCTTTGGAAAAACGTCTAAATCATTGGGTGAAATATCTTTTAGGCATGTATAAAAATGTCTAAAAATAGGATAGGAAACCTTTGGTCCAGGACGAAAACCTGGTTAAAAAAATACAGCACAGATAAATAAATAAAATAAGGTGAAAAATATATGAGAAAAATAAACAAAACGGACGTTATCAGATTGGTACTCGTCCTATCGTTGGTGGCAGGCATGGGCCTGGCTTTCGGTGCAATAGGAAGATTTGTTCCTACGCATATGATCGAAATGCCAGTGTACTGTGGCTCATGTCATCCAGAAGAGGTTCAAGAATTAGGTGCGACGACTCACTTAGCAAAATTTGCTGATACAATAAATCAGACTTATGCTAATATAAAGACTGGCAGTGGCGCTAGTGCTAAACCGTTAGGTGCCATAGATGCAGGGTTAGCAATTTCTGGAGGCTGTATGCTTTGTCACAACTACTGGGATAATATGGAATGGTTCGGAGTTAGGAACTTTGATGTAAGAGCATATGACAATACTAGTGATATGTTTAATCAGAGCAGCTTTACCATGCCAACAGATATATACGGAAATGCGGTTAGTCCATATGGTCTAGCAAGCACGACAGAATATGTCATGAATGCTACATACAACGGTTCTTTGGGTCTAGGAAACAGTTATCCTGCTATGATATCAATACCATGGTCGGCAGGTCTTGATACGTACCAGTATACAGATAAAAGTAATGTAACATACACGAGAGTAGACTATGTATGGTCTAAGTTGAGCTCATTATCTCCAGGACCTGTAGGATTCTTGAAAATCAATTCTAGTACTGGTGCAACTAATACGTGCGGCTCCGGTAGTGCTGAACACGGAATGTGTCACATAGGCAAAGATGCTGTCGCAATGTCATTCGCAAGCCAAAGAGCAAGTGTACAAGAATTCCCGGCTGTTCCACAAAACGGAACTCAAAATTTAAGTGCTATGAGTTTTGCAGGAAAGGTTGGAGCAGGAGACTTCTTCAGACATGAGATGGCGTTTACAACTGCGCAATATGCGGCGGTAAATATTAAGATATGCGGCGCTTGCCATATCTTCAAGTTACCACCTATGCAATGGGGCGGAGAACCATGGGCTACTAGCGATATAAATGCCGCATCTGGTCATCCGATATTCCCACTAAATGCTACAAGCGGTTATAACGACGATCCGTTCGGATTCAGGCCTACATATAACAGCCTGACAGGAACAAGTGGAGTATTGACTCACGGCAAAGACAATATATCGGTTGACTTTAGAACCCCAGATTTCGCACATGCTAACGTAAAGTGTATCAGATGCCACGTTCATGCCGGAATTAATGGCGAAACAGTGACTGACAACGTAGCAAATGTATTACCTACCGTGGTAGGTCCTCAACCAACCACTCCAGCATCTCCTTAGTGAGGTATCCATAATTTACAACAATTTTTTCCGTCCCTTAACAGGGGCGGTTCTTTTTTTATAAAAGAAAAATGATAAGATAAAACGGATTTTGTCTAGCACTTTTTTTAGATTATCTCTATTTAATCGTAGCAGGCTAATCTGTGAAAACTTATAAATTTATAAATTAATAAATTAATAAATTAATAAATTAATAAATACCGACGTAAAGGAGGAATATCAATATGGCGAAGACATTGCAGATAAGCGAAGAAACACACACGTTAATAGCTAAGAAATGGGCCGAGTTAAAAGAAAAAGGTGAGCATAATATAAAACTATCAAAGGTTGCTGATATGGCAATACAAAAAGGGATCTTGATGATCTAATGTAAAGAAAACAATAAAGAAAACAAAGAATAAAAGGAGAAATATAATAATGAAAACAAAAAGAGTGGCTTCAATGATGCCATTATTGGCAAGTATAGGATTCGGAATAGCGGCTCTTGCATCTCCGTTTTTATTGGCAAACCATTATATAATGGTAGATAATAAGAGCTATAATGTAGATAACTACCTGTTCTTTTTCTGGGCAAAGTACTATACTGTTACTGGAGTGAATATGATTCAGTCCCAGACATCGATGTATGATTTTGGAGATTTTCCAATCTATGCGATGGCAGCGATAATAATAGGTTTGGTGTTAGGAGCAGTATCTGCGTTCGGAGGTAGGGGTATAATGTTGAACATAAAAGGAAGAGAGTTAAAAATCAAATTAGATACAAATCCTGTCTATTTACAAATATTTGGTCTGATTTTCTTAATTATGTCCTATATATATTTGGGGCGCGGTTCGACATTATTAGGATTGGACCTACAGTTCAATAATTATGTAATAGAAAATGGGCCTGCGGTAGAATTTTTATTTGGTAGTATAATAGCATTATCTATATCTACCATCATGACGGCAGCTAAGTATTTAAAAGAAGAAAAATTACCGAAAAAGAACAACAAAGTTAGCGCAGTATAATTCAGTTATGACCGTATGATTGGAGAAGGTGTAATGAAAAATAAATCTTTGATAGCCATGTTTATACTGTTGGCTATTATATTTTTCCTTTCCCAATCATCGTTCGGAATAGAAGTAGAAAAGTGTAAAGTTTGCCACGGAAATGTAAAGCCGTTGTCTGCAGCAAACCTGACTAAGGATTGTATGGCATGCCATGGTCCTCAAGCCGGTCATTATGGTACGCCGCCAGATACTAGAGTTCCTCAAACTGTACATGCCATACATGGAAGCGATAGAATAGTGTCAAGCTTAAAAGCATGTAATGGCTGTCATCATAATTATCCGATTGAGTGTGTAAATTGTCACAATTTGCATGATAATATAGGTTCTGTACAAATATCTGGTATAAATACATCAGAATGCACAGATTGTCATGGACAACTACCTACTCCTGAAGGTCATAGTGATCATAGAGACGCATTGTCAAATTCTAAGCATAAATGGATGAATTGTCAAACTTGTCATATTAATCAGTATAATGTAAATAACAGTGGGCAGATTGGATTTTATTTACATTTTAAAGATTTGACCACAATACCAATAAATAATAGTATTAATCTATGTAAGATATGCCATTCATTACAATATTCAGAATTACAAGGTGGTACTCATGGAGATGTAAATAAAACATGTGTAGATTGTCATAATCCTCATACAACTTCATTATCAGGGTCTACCATTCAAGCGACTCCTAAAGCGCCTCCAGGTAATGTTAGTACTACAATAGATTCTGCAGAAAATTGGGCTACAACAAAATTACCTATATTAAAAAATAATGTTGCTATGGCAATTATTATTATAATAATAGCAATGACAGTGGGAGAATATCTTCTGTCTATAGAAGAAAAAGGGAAAAAGACTGCTTATCATACTGTCAAAATTCATTCTGATGAAGATGTATTAAAAACTCTTGAAATTACATTAGGGGACAAAGATATTAGTGTTATAAATGATATATTGGCGACAAATAATGTTGATATAATGGGAATGACTATGACAAAAGAAGATGAAGATATAAATACATATAAATGTGTCATTTTCGTGAATATAAAAGAGCCTATAGATGAAGATTCTTTGATTAGTCAACTAACTGTGACTAGAAATGTTAGGTCAGCAGTATTTACCGATAAATATGAGCTATGATAAAAATAGACCTGGAAACAAGGGCAAATTTGGAAATAAATTGAGAATCGTCTTTCTATCTATATTTTGTATTCTCATATTGTCCAATCTTTCAGGTGCTATGATAGACTGCTCTATGTGTCATAAAACAGAACCAGGAACTACTGTAATAAAGGCGATAAATACCATAGAAATTAATAATCAAACATGCTTAAAATGTCATAATCCGGCATATCCTCCTACTCCAATGGGGTATAACACTCATTTGGCGCACGTAGGGAAATATTCCTCTAATGTAAATTATTTCTTAAGGCATCCTGATGTGAACGGTAGGAGTTGTGATAGTTGTCATACTAATATTGGCCAAAATTGTCAAACATGTCATGTGAAAGGTATACCTCATATACAACCGCCACTAGGACTTAATTGTAAGGGATGTCACAATGAATTAGATAATTTATTCAGACATCCAATAATTAATCTGAAAATACATAACATATTTAATGCAAGTGGTATTTCCGCATGTACGATGTGTCACAATCCAGATAATGTGGCAACATTAAAGCTTGCAAGTGGAGATAGTGTCTCGATACTACAACCTCACAAATTATGTTACCAATGTCATAGTGGTTATTATAATCTATGGAATTCTGGCCAACACTATGTTAATAATACTATACCTACTGATGCTGAAATCATAGCATCTAATGGTGTGGATGCAGATATATCTGGTATAAGAGCAGATCTAGAAGATAAATGGCAAAATGACAATACATGTGTAAACTGTCATAATCCGCATAATCCTAGCGAATTATACCAGTTGCCTACAGTGGGATCAAAAGGTTTAAGTGCTAAGACAGTGATTGGTGTAAATGGACCAAATCTTTTGTATATTTTGGCAATAGTCATAATAATAATCATTTTGGTAGCAGTTTTTATAATTAAAAAGAGGAAGATAAAACTGTCAGAGTTACCAAAATTAAAAATGCCGAGATTAAAAATACCGAGCATAAAAATGCCAAAAATATCTATACCTATATCAATTTCTGTTGAAAAATTAGATAAAGAGAGTGTAGATACGCACAAAGAAGATGAAGGTGTGCGCAAAGAAGATGAAGGTGTGCGCAAAGAAGATGAAGGTGTGCGCAAAGAAGATGAAGGTGTGCATAATAAACATGCCGATATAGAAATAATTATTGGCATTAAAGAATTCTTTAAGAAAGTTGGTATGAAACTTAAGGAACGCATTAAAAGACAAGATATAGATGCAAAACCAAAAAGTAAAACTTTTATCTACCGCTATAAAAAAGACATTTTGTTCTTATCGAGTATATGCGTAATGCTTGGCATATTCTATATTGTGTTTGGTTCGTTTGTGCCAATAGATGTTGTAGCGAGCGAAAGTATGTCTCCTCATATTAATGTGGGCGATGTTGTGTTTTACACAGATATAAGTAGAATAGATAACATAATGACACATGATATAAATGCAAGCTATCAAAGCTTTGGAGACTATGGAGATGTAATATTATATAAACCATTAGGCCAAGAAGGTGCATCACCATATGTCCACAGAGTTATGTATTATGTGAAAAAAGGAGATAATATGTGGTTAGGAGGTCCCCCTGCCCCATATGATGGCTATATCACAAAAGGCGACAATACCATAACGAATCAAGGATATGATCAACAATTAAGTATAAGTTATCAAAAACCTGTGAAAAAAGAATGGGTTGTAGGAATTGCAAGATTTAGAATACCATATATAGGATATATTAGGCTCTTAATATAGTTCAAAGACAGATTTTTTAGTGGTCTTTACGAAAACAGTTAAAATTGTCAGGAGATTTTATGAAGATAGATAGTAAAAAATCATGGATCATCATTATTAGCATAGTTTTTTTAATAAGTTTATTCATATTCTTTAGACCGCCAGAGCCTGTTAAAATTCAATCTGTAAGCGTATCACAACCGGCAGAAGACGTATTAGCCGGAGCAACTAATATTAAGAGATTTTCTGATATTAACAGAAACGTAGCCTCTAATGTTGCGGTTAGTGCTACAAATAAAAGGACTAATACCAATCCTGCAATAACTAGAACTCCAATTCCTCCTCCATATCCAAGAATAACAATAAATTTTTCTTCACAGGCGGTCTCTTCAATCAGAGGTAATGATGCAGGTAATGATGCACGTAATTATTCGTTTATAATAACAACATTGGAGATACAAAATTATGGATATAAATATTTTGACGCAAGTGCAAGTAAGTTTAGAAGCGGTATAGGAAATACAGAAATTAGGCCACTGATAAATATTAGTACCGGAAATATGATAGATGCGGTGATACCAAGCAATAGCTCTGCACAGGGAGATCTTGTATTCTTGGTAAGTAAAAGAGGTGCAGGTATTGGAATGATAAGATATATATCCGGTGGTTATACTATATTATATCATCGAGGATTATCGAGTGAATCAACTTCATCTACCAATCCTGAATGCGCAAATGATCCTGATAATTGCTAAATGTAATGATCGTACAATTATAATACGAGAGTATGGGTAAAATTTATGAAGACAATTAAAAACTTTGGGTATAAATCGATGGTATGTTTAATAGCAACATTGGCATTATTTACTCCGAATGTATATGCTATAAAAGATAGTGATTTGGTATGGTCATCAACAATAAGTACATATCAAATGATCCCTACAAATAATATGGTTACAGAAGGTAATTATACTATTAAAGCTATCGAGTTCCCTGCTCCTGTCAGGGGAGGTATGAATATAAATGGTAGTATAGTGCCATTAAATCCTGTGGTACCAGCGGTAAAATTTGAACTATATTACGATATTATAAATAATCCAAAACCTATAGATACATTTGCGTTTGGAGTAGGTGATTATTATATTACTAAGGACCAAAATTTCAAAATTTCACTGAACGATATACCTGGGGAGTTATCGCAGGATTGGGTGTATGAATATTATAATCCGTGGGTTTCTATAAATATCCAAAAGAGGGCTGTGCCTACATTAGATATAGCGATTACCTTAGAAGATTCTGCAGGAGACGCATTAAACGAATCTGATATAAAGACAGGAGATATTTTTAGAATAATAGTAGATATTAAAAATACAGGAGAAGATATTATAAAGAATGTAAATTACAATATTGATATAGGTAATATGACACTACGAAGTGTTTCTGGCTCAGGTAAATTAAAAGATAGTGTATATCAATTAAACGTAAATGAAATCAAAACTGTAGACATTAATGTTATGGCTCCTATTTCTATAGATCCAAGTGATGATGATATACAGGTTAACGCTACTGGGAATGATATAAAAGACATAATGTACGAATTTGGTAATGATCACCCATTTAGTGTTCAAGGTGCTATAGATTCTATATCAGTTTATAAACAGGCATTGAAAACTACGTATTATATGAAAGAGCCTGTTCATGTGACATTAAATGTAGTAAATACGGGTCCTATAGATATTAATGGTGTCCAATTGCATGACGCGGTACCAGAAGAATTACAGTTATTAGAAAATAACTCGTTACGTGATATTAGAGAACTCTCGTATAATAAAAGTTCTGTAGGTTCTGACAGTTCTTGGAATATTGAATATATTTTAGAATCAATGGCTCCTGGTATATATATACTGCCAGCATCTAGCATAAATTTTTCAATGCAAGGAAGAAAGTTCACCATGACAACTGCAGAGGTAGGATTTAGGATATTTGGTCCGGTATTATTGTTAAATAAATCAGTAACAGATACCGGAAATGGTTTAGAGATAACAGTGACTGCCAGTAATATAGGAAATGGTTTTGCATCGAGAGTTTCAATAGAAGACCAACTTCCGCAGGATGCTACTATCATATCCGGAGATGTCAACTTGACTACATCTCTAGATGTAGGTGTAGAAAAATCTATGAGTTATGTAATCAATATGCCAAAATCTGAAAATATTAGCGCAATAATATGGCCTCCAGCTAAAGCTACTTATTATCTCGATGATTATAAATTCAATACATCATCTGACAAAAAAATAGTAGAAGGAACATTTGATGTAGGACGGTCTCCTGAAGGAGGAACTAACATACATGAGGTATTGGTGCCAATAACAGTTGTGACAACATATCCGACAGCAACTATACCAAAAATAACGGAAACTGAGAAAGAAGTAGTGGCTACGATACCTGCGAGTACTCCTATTCAGACTCCAGAAAAGTCTGTTCCTGGATTTGAATCGTATGAGTCATTATTTTGCATATTTATGATTGTAATTTTGTCAGGCTTCTTATTGAAAAATAAGAAGCATTGAATAAAAGAACGATATAAAGAAATAAAAGAACTATAAAAATAATAAAAAGGATGATAAAATGAGATATAAATTAAAGTTGTTAATACTGACAATATCGATAATATCGATAATATCGTCAGGTTGTATAAAAACAAACGTTCAACCGCTCGGTAATGTTACTGGAAATCTTATGAAAATAAACTATATGGATAAGAATACCATAATAAAAGGAGGAGATTTTCCAGATTTTAAATTGGCAGATAATCTATATTATATAGCCCAAGAAAATTTATCCCTCACACCAGAGGCAGAAATGGGGCATGGGGTATATGAAATGAGTCCGAACGCAACTACGCCACAGGGTTATAGGATATATGGAGGTTCAGAAGCTTACAATACAAGAGAGAATTCGAGTCTAAGATACATGATCTTGCAGTACAAAGTATTCGATAATAATGCAAGTCTGGATGCTATAATAAACAATACCGCCGTAGATATTTATATAAAAAATGGCTATAAATACAAATCTATAAATAATGCATACAAAGGAACAGTGGTAGCACTTGAATCAAATGTTACAAATCACACTGACATGAATGTGACGGTAATATTATTCGGATTTGACACAATTATTGGTAAAATAGGAGTACGAGATTATAGTAATAAATCTCTCAACGAGTCGCTACAAATGTTAAGCATAGCCGTAGATAGACTAAAGGTTAGAACAAAAGACGTAAAGTCTGCAGGGATTGGTTCTATACAGTAATAGGTGATAAATAGAATACGCAAGTAATGTGAGATGTAAATCGGCTAAGAAAGAAAAAATAAAAGTGTAGAGCGCTATGAAAAAAGGATAAAATGACACATAGCGTAGATATGAAAAAGGATAAATACGTAAGACATGAAAAAACTATACATAGCGTTCTCTCTCATAATAATAGTGGCATCAGTTACTATTGTGGCAATAGCATCATATTCACCTTTTAGATTCTATCCTACTCACGAAATAGTGAGACAGGTATATTGTGTATCGTGTCATGCAGGAGAATTTGAAGATCTAAAAATGGGGAGACATATAAGGCTTATGAGTAGTGAACAAAATAGGACACTTTATGATTATATTGACTTGTATGGAAACAGTAATGTAGCTCTGGCAGCAACTGATCTGATGGGTTCGTGTTATACATGCCATGTAGCTTACCAGAATTTTAACTTATTTGGATTGACAGATCCATATGTATATCCTGCAGGTAATATAGCGGTTAATACTATTGGAAATATGGCAGTGTCCCAGACAGTTTACAACGCTCAATATGGATCTATAGTAAGCTGGCCATGGCCGTATGGTAACAGAATAGAAGAATATGATACAGGAAATGTGGCAATAACTACAGAATTGAATGTATTATCAGTTCAACCTGCGAATGCAGCTATTGATAGCACTATCAAAGTGGTATTGGCAAACTATTCTGGGCAACAGAATGGAAGTACCGCATGTGATTGTAGCCATACATTAAATCAAGGAGACACACAGGTCATAACTGTAAGTAATATAAAAAATGATTATTTCAGTATTATACTTCTTTTGGATGGCGCATGGAATAGCACCACTTTAAATTTGACAGTAAGTGGTACAGACAAAGGTGCAGAATCCTTTATTATCAGTGTTAGTAATCCTCCTGTCATATATGAGGCTCCGATACAGATATCTGGTACAAATTATTTTAAGACAAACGGTACATATAGAGCTGTAAGACTTGATGCTATATGGTATGCGTGGAGAAATGTCTCTGTAAATGGCAACATAACGTCGGCAGATACTATACGGACAAGTTCTCCTGGAGGATGGACAAATGCTAGTAGCTGTTCGGCTCCAGATGGAATGTGTCATATAATCCAAAATGTTACATATATGGGAATGAATGATGGAATGGACCCAGAAAGATCATTCTATCCTCATAACATGGAATTTGTAACATCGAAGCAATGTAAGGTGTGTCATTTAAGTTGATAGCGTAGATAATAAAGCAAGGAGAGTATAATATATGGATGATAAAGAAGAAAAAAAAGGATTTTGGAGAAGTTGGATGACGATCACCATTTTGTTAGCATTAACTATAATGGTGGCATTTCTATTCAGCAGCCATAGTCCTTATATACCGTATCAAAATGAAAATACGTCAATAGGCAATGGTACGAACGTGGAAGGTAGTACAAATATAGTAGGCAATGGTACGAACGTGGAAGGTAGTACAAATATAGTAGGTAATAGTACTATAGTAATGGATAATGATACATTTTTCAAAACTGCTGTCAGAGTAAATTTTGGAACAATATCTGAAGATTTGAACTGTATATCAGCGGCCGGAAAAAATAGAAATTTTAATGAAACAGAAAGATGTGGGAAACTTCTTAGCGAGAATGCTAACCTGTCTCTGATGCATGTCAGCGGATATAATGTATCTCACCCTTTGCAGACAGCATTAAACGAATATAAAAATGCTCTAGAATATTATAATATCGGAGGAACAAAATTGGAGATTGGTGCTAGAAATAGAGATTTATCACAAATGGGAAATGCCATTGGAGATATTCAAAATGGTACAGTACGTATCAATATGGTTACAGCAGTATTGTATGGAAATGGAACATATAATACAATGTCTGGTACATCTAACACTACACTTGTACATCCGAAAGTGACAAGTGTTGGTGGGCAAGTGGGTGGACAGTAGATATATGAATGATATATCGTTTCTATGCTCTGCGATAACTGCTTTCATACGTGTTGTTATATATATAGTACAACATACCAGAATTAGTCTCTACGCATCTTGACTACATCTGTACGTATTCAGGAGGGTTATAAGCACACTTTGCAGTTAATATCTGTTCGATGTATTTAGATTACGATAAAGATAAATAAAAGATATATGTATTATGATATAATTGGTCCAAGGATGAACATGATTTATGGTAGTATGACAGGATAATGCTGATAGCCATAGTACGTCTAATACTGTCTGCATATATCGTAGTTATCGTATTGCATAATGCTTATATGTTTAGCTGCTATATTAGTATATTGAGTATGTGGAGCTTTTGTCAAAGAGGTTCAGACATACTTACATCTCCTGAAAGAAGAAGGAAACCTGGGGCAAGGCAGAAGTCGCGGTCTGCTTTGCCTATAATATTAACGGATGGACAACAGATAAAAGTGCGACATACAGGAGATGAAGGAAGAGATGGCGACAAAATACAGGAGATAGACAATCTTATACTTGCAACTTTACGATATGAGGTGATTTGCTGATTATTATATGTTTATGATATGCTTATAATGGGCAGGCTGTGTATATCACGGTTACTTCTTTGGTGAAATTTTACCGTGTTCAGTTGTTCTCCTGTCCATTTATAAGAAAAATAGAATAGTGAATGACAAGTGATGGATAGGCTGTGCAGAGTACGGTTACTTCGTTGATATTGCAACTCAATCTTCCGTATTCGATTGTCCTCCTATCCATTATCAAGGTTATTTGAATATTCGGACAATAATAGACGGGCTGTGTAGGTTGCTGATACTTCGCAAATGCACGAATCAGTTTGTATCTTGGAAATTCTCCAAGACCTCCAGTCAGTAATCGATTATTCTCCCGTCTATTATTAAAATAGGAATGTACAAAGAAAAGAAAAGAAATAAATAACAAATGACAAATAAGATAGTGGACAGGTTGTGCAGAGTGTGGTTACTTCGAAACTGCTAATTTCATAAAAGACCATATTCGACTATTCTCCTGTCTACTATTAAAATAAGAACGAAAATATACAAATAAAAGAATAACAAATGACAAATAAGATAGTGGACAGGCTGTGCAGAGTGTGGTTACTTCGAAACTGCTAATTTCATAAAAGACCATATTCGACTATTCTCCTGTCTGCTTACAATAAATGTTAGAAAGACAAAGAAGATGAGTATGAATATATGCAAGGCGGGCTGTGTAGAGTGCAGATACTTCGAACCTTGGAATCGACTACGCATTTATCAGATTTATCTGACTAATGCGGTGTACCGGCTATGCCGGTGCACAATTTAATATACTGTACTCGATTGTTCTCCCGCATCATATTATGAAGGCGTGAATAAAAATCGAAAAAAAATCAAATTGGGTGGATAGCTCAGCCAGGCAGAGCGCTAACAGTCCGTTGTCGATTGTTCTCCTGTCTAATCAACCACTTATCCGAGTAATGAATACTAAAGAAATATCTGGTGCCATTATTCAATACAATTACAAGTAACTACAAGGCAGGCTGTGTAGATGGCGGTTACTTCGTCCTGATAAGACAGAGGTCAATGGTTCAAATCCATTTCCACCCATCAAATGATATAAATGAATGGAAGTAAATGAATGTATAGTGTACAGGCGAATATATACTAATATGATTTATCATTAATAACAGCGAATGTTCAGAACCTTCCCTGTACCTTTAAATACTTATGAGTAGGATAGGCTGTGTAGAATACGGGTGCTTCGGACATTGAGACCGTGTTCGATTGTTCTCCTGTCATACTTATAGAGAAAATGAAAAAGAAATGCATATATAACATAATAGAATATGTATGGACTCATAGCTCAGTTAGGTAAAGTGACTTTTATTGTCAGGGGTTCAAATCCCTTTGAGTCCGTTCGAAAGAGGTGATAGAGGCTTGATTACAAGTAAACGAATATAAATGAATATGACAAATAATATTGGGCGGATAGCTCAGTCGGTAGAGCGTCAGACAAACAAGCTGTTATCGATTATTCTCCTGTTCAAATCCCTGAAACTGAAGTTGAGACTTTAATATCAAACAGGCTGTGCAGATGACAGATCCTTCGTATTCCAAACCTGAATGTCATGAGTTCGAATCTCACTCCGTCCATTAAAAAATTTGTGACACATAAGCTAAGAAAAAATTGAACAAATTGGGCAGGTGGTCTAGTCTGGTCTATGATACTAAAATAACCGTTTTCGTCTGTTCTCCCAATGATAATGTTGAGATTAAATCTTGCATTATTACCAACATTGGGCTGTGATAGAATACGGCTACTTCGAATCTGGATCGAGTGACGTCGGTTCAAATCCGACCCTGCCCGTCATAGTAATTATTGTACATATAAATATAGGATTCCAAGGTGAAAGTATGAAAGAAAAGATAAAAAAATTAAAAATGAAAATACAAAAGATGGTATATTGGATAAAGAAAAAAATATACGATATTAGGTATAGAAGATTGACATATATTCCTGAAAAAGGATTATGGGTGTCTACAGTAGTATTTCCTGCGCTGACAGAAGATGGAGTATGTGGAGTAACAGATGTCTTTGCAGGAAATGAAAAGAAAGTTGATTTTGATGCATTACATTCTGTATATATAAAGAAAGCATCAGAATCGGAACATATTCACAGAGATGTGGTGAAATGCGTGAAAGGTGGATATATCATCCAAAACGAATGAACGGTTAAAACATAAAAAGAGGTGGAAAAATGAGCAAATTTAATGAAAAAACAGATATTACAAAAGAATTGCATGAAAGGGATGACGCAACTACAAATTATGAAGGGGCTCTGGCTTTCAAACTTGACCCTTTAACAGAACTCTACTTGAAGGCGGCCTCCACGTTAGTGGGGGAACCAAAGTTCTATACAGACACAAAGACATCTGATAGTGATCTCTTGAAGAGCATACATGCAGTTGCCAAAATTGATCCTGAGTTTATCTTGCAACTTGCTGTTTATTGTAGAGAAAAACTGTATCTGAGAAGTGTCCCTCTGATGTTGGTTGCAGAGTTTGCAAATGACCCAAATTGTGTTGGATGTACGAAGGTAATCTCTGTTGAGATTCCTGCCGGAAAAGCAAGAGGATCTGTAATTCATAACATGGGAGGAATTCCAAAAATTGAAAAAATTGATCCGTCAGGTGTGGATGTAGTGGCTGATGCAATAAATATCAATGTGGATATAGGTGCAGTGCAAGATACAGATGTCACAATAAAAGTCTCCTGCTTCAGAGGAGTATACAATGCAAGAAAGTACGTGGAGAGAATAGTCCAGAGAGCCGATGAACTGACAGAATTAATTGCATATCAGTTGGCAAGAAACAAGATTTCTCCAAGGGATAAGACTAAACTCCCAATGTTAATAAGATTTGGAGTTAAGAATGCATTTCCCAAGTTTGACAGATATCAGATTGGAAAATACAATAAAGACGACATCGCAGTAAAAATGAGAGATGCTATGTTCCTTACGCATCCTGAACCTGAGAGTGAGGAACAAGTTGATATATATGCCAAGCTTGCAAGCAAAACTTTAGAGTCGCCTGAGACATGGGAAGTGATGAGATCGACCGGAAAGATGACATGGCACGATGTCATAAGAAACGTCTTCTACAAGAATCACAAGGTCAACAACTATATGGCTATCTTGAGAAACTTGAGAAACTGTCTACAGTCTCCTGATGTGACCAAAGAAGATGTAGAGTTGTTATGCAGTATGATTTCTGACCAGAATGCTGTACGATACTCGAAACAGTTACCTTTCAGATTCTTCAGTGCATATAAAGAACTGCGCAAAGCAGGCGACAGTTCATTTACTGCTGTTGGCAACATGTATGTGAGCGATGTCATGGATGCTATAGAGACGGCTGTAGGGTATAGTGTAGATAACTTCCCTAAGTTGAGTGGAACATCTACGGTGATTGCCTGCGATGTCTCTGGTAGCATGGAACAAGTAATTTCGAAGCATAGTAGTGTAGAGAGATTTGATATTGGAATAGTGCTTGGCACGATTGCTAACAGATTCTGTGGGCATACTATTACAGGTATGTTCGGAGATAACTGGAAGGTAGTTCCAATGGCAAAGAGCAGCGGAATTCTGAGAAATGCCCTTGAAATGCACGATAGAGAAGGCGAAGTTGGATACAGTACCAACGGATATAAAGTCATTGAATACCTACTTGAAAACGACATTAAGGTGGATAGAATAATGATCTTTACTGATTGTCAGATGTGGGATAGTGAAGGGTCTGGAAGAGTAAGATCTAGATATTCGATCTTCGGAGGAAGATCTGATTATGTATCTTTCGCTGAAAGGTTCTATCAGTACCAGAGAAAATATCCTGGGGTTAAACTGTACTGCTTCGATCTATCGGGATATGGGAATATTATGATCCCTGAAAGTACTAAAAATGTATGTTTGATCGGAGGGTGGTCAGACAGGATTTTTGATTTCATTTCTGCTTTCGAGGATATTGGAGATAAAAATACCCCAATTAAGAAAATCAAGGAAATTAAACCTGAAAAATCAGAAAAGCCTTGATTTTCTCTTTTTTTTTCTATTTTTCTATTTTTTTTTACTGTTTTGCACGTTTTTAAAATAATGGATATTTGGCGGTCAGTATTGAAAATAGAATTACAGATAGAGCGATAGAGAAGAAGAAGAAGAGCGGTTTAATTGACAGTCATAGTGACAAAATCTGTCTGTACAGATTGTATTTGGAAAAATTCATGCCAAAAGCTTGAAAGGCTTAACTGTGATGATGTGATAAAAGAAATAATCCTGAACATATAAAAGAGATATTTGAAATGGTTATATTAAGATGTTCTGCAAAGAATTGCGATAGATCATATAAGACAGGAGGTGAAAAAGAAGATAAGAAGGAGGGAATGTGCGCTGCAATGTGACACTATGAGTGACAAGTAGAGTGACAGAAGGTCACAAAAAAGAATCCTAAGTAATATGGGTTCATAATTAAAATGATGGGTATCAATGGGTATATACGATGGGATACGATGATCATGTACGATGGGTATAAACGAAGGGAACAACGAGAAAGAAGGAGACATGAGACATGCCAGATGCTGATAAGGCGGCTCAATTAAAAGCGTTAAGACAAGCTAGAGATCAAGTATTAAAAGAATATGATATAAGTTTCGGAATAAACGGAGAGGTGTTAGCCAATATATTGGGGTTCGTAACTGATATAAATACAGATGTACCAATAAAATTCTATCAAGATAGGATATTTATTCATCTGAAGAGTCCTGACAATATTCAATATGCAGAGGTAGATATAAGTTCTTCTGATGTATTAGATTATAAGCCTGGATTAGAAGGTGACCAAAATAGAAAAGATATAAAGATGATAGTAAAAGGGACTGATGGAGACTACAAGCCTGTTCTTATTGATACAAAGGGGACACTAGACGAGATAGCACCATTTGCCCAAAAAGATGATATTATCGTTGTAAGGATAGATACATTCTACTATAAGAGAGTAGAGTTCCATTGTCCTGGCAATGTAGTTATATGGGCACAGCTTGTAGATCCAACAACTGTAATGAAAAGCATTGAAAAGTTGCCTGAGATAATAAGAAGGGTAAGAAATGATCCAAATATCAAGAAAGCTTCTGCAATTATAGAACCTGCAACTTTCGGTCGGATTTGTGCCATAGGTGGAAAAGGAGGAAAGAAAAGAGATATTGATGAAAGAATCTTCATTGAACTGGACAAAGAAGATGGTTTATATGTAACATCAGGTGATAAATTAAAAGGAAGATTCTTTGAGTTAAAACCTATGGGAATGAATGCAGACTCAGGCTTAGAAGAAGGAGTTCCGGACCAAATATATAATGCAGAGTTAATTGATGTTGAAGGAGAAATAGAAGGAATGGGGGAGTTTGGATATGCTCTTCGTGGTGATAGTGGAAATAAAGATAATGTAGAAAAAAGGAGATCTGACCAAAAGACGCAAGTGGACCAGTTATTAGGGTTTGAAGTCGATAGTACACAATATGTTTATTTGAGCAAAGAATTTATAATGCCCATTATGAAGTTAAAGGGTCTGAGTCCGATAGTAATAGAGGTGAGGACAGATAAACCGATAGTTCTTCACCAAAAACCTTATAATGGTATAACAGCATTATTGACAGTTGCTCCCAGAATAGAAAATGAAGATGATAAATAATGGTACATTGAAAATGGTCATGTAGAACTCATTATCAATAACAAAGATAATAAAGTAGAAGGCGAATGTTAGACTAAAATAAAAGGGTAAAGTCAAAAGTCGAAGGAAAAACTGAAGGAAAAGTCTGACATCAAAAGAAAACGAGCGAAACACGTTTATATAATCATAAACGTATATCGTATGGGTCGAACGATTATGGTATATGTTTTGATCCCTTGCGGTCTCAGGGTTAGTGAAGAGACTGAAAAATAAAACAGAGAAAATAAATATACAGGAGTGAATAAAACCGAACATGGGAATAAAGTCACAAATGGACAAGATGTATCAGATAGATGAAGCGAAGATTGGGAAGATGGCGAGCGTGGATATTGCATCGGGCGGGGTACTACCTCTTCCAGAAAAGGGAGAAAGTGTCAATATAAGGATACTTAGTGCTCCAAGGCACGTAGTCAATGAGAAACTTCCAAATAAAGAAGGTGCCATATCTGCAAGATGCGTAATCTTTGGAAGAGAAGCAGATCTACAATATGATTTCTGGATCTCAAGCACAATATACAAAGGATTACTTGCAGAACTGAAGAAAGCAAAGATACCTGTCGACGACGATCTTAAGTGTGTCGTTAATCGTATCTTTACTATCGCGGGACGTGAATGGCCAAATGCGCCGAAAGAAATGTTTAAGATAGACGACGTAACTAAAAAACCGGTTGCGCCAAAGACTTACAGTGTGGCTCTGAGACTCGATCTTGAGGCAAGGGCGACATCTGCTCCAGGTCCTGAAGGTACAGCTCCAGATCTGATGACCTTCTAAAATAGGTTATCAATATGATATATTGGAATGTTGGAGATATGTTTCTCCTCACATTCCTTATATCTAGTAAAGTATATATAACTTTTGTTAAGCAGATAACTGCGATATAAAAAGATGCTTGTAGATATAGTTTGGTAATAAAGAGATTTTAGATTAAGGTGTAATAAAAGATGACAGGGCTAACTTTAGGACAACTTAGAGAAATAGCGAAAAAACATGGAAAGGAATATGGAAGAGATTTTATCATATGGGCACAGAAAAATGGAATATTGAAAGATCCTTCTAAATCAGGAGAGAAATGATGAAATAGCTAAGAGAGCAGGATTCAAAAATCACAATGAATATGAATTGAATAGATGCCATAAAGACATGGAGCATAAAAGAAAATATACCCAAGAATGGCGTCATTCTAATTGTATCCAACTTTCAATGGAGGAAAATAAAGATTGTGCTCATTATCTAGGTACTATCGTAGCAGAAAGACAATATGGTAGAATAATTCTTCCAGAAATGTTCGGAGGAATTGAACAAGAGATGCCTTACGGGAATCCTTGGTATGATTTTCTTGTAAAAGGAAATATTAAAGTAGATGTAAAATCGTGTTGTCTAAAAGAAACTAAGGGATGGATCGGATGGGAACCTCACGTCAGGTACAATAATGTCACAGATTATTTCGTAATATTAGCATTTGATGATAGAGAAAATTTACATTTGGTACATACATGGTTAATAGGAAAAGACGAGATAATAAGAGGAGAAAAATTTTATAATAGAGATAGCATTAAGATTACAAATAAATATAGATATCTATTACATTTTAAAAGATTCGATTGGATAGGCAGGCTAGAATGCTTAAGAAATACAAAATAACAACAGAGGTCCTGAAGTGCGGCAGCATGTTGGTGTTCAGAAGCGAGGTTTACCACCCAACCCCCACTCCCCACTTCTAAGTGCCACAATTTAGAAGCGGTTCAAACCTACAGTATGTAGGTCTTTTTTCCTCGCTGAACAAGACCAAAAAGAGAGTTCAAATCTCTCCAGGACCATCATAATTATTTAATAGCATTTAATTGCGACATGGTGTCTTCCATATTTATCATAAAAAGGAGATGTAAAGGAGATGTAAAATGAAGAAATCAATAACCGTGATAGGAAAGATTGTTGACTATGTATATATAATTAGGGATATTAAGATAGGTGAAATAACGCTGGATAAGTATAGTGTTGAGTGCAGAAATAACATAGTATCGACATGGGAGTCTGTTGAAGAACAGACAACATCTCCAGGACAAAATCAAGATAATAGAACGTTTGAAATTATACTAAAAGATAAGGTATCTACTGTTACTTTTTATGCAAAAGGAAATGTTATTGAAATGGTGGCAAAAATGGGTGGGAAGATCATAAGAGACATAAAAGTAGAGAAAGGAAAAGGAAAATCCCAAAAAGTATATTTAATAAATATAGAGTTATTTAAAGAGGTTAATAAGGAGTGAAAATATGATATGAAAAACGGTATGAAAGAATATATGGGTAAGAAGGAGTACAATAATGCCGAATCAGATTCCTCCAACAGTGAGCATTTGTGCAAATGGTTTCCCAGATGCTTGGTACAAAGCAGTGAAAGAATGTATGAAGAATGGAGCTTTTATAAAGAGAGAATATGGTAAGTCTGTAAATACAAAGGATATTATATCCTTAATTGAGATAGATAATCCTTTACAGGAACCAATGCTACATCCAGATTTTCCAACTAAGGAACTTCATTTGGGAGAATATATCAAACAATTTGAAAGAATATATGACTGGAAAAGGCAAGGTTTTGCATATAGTTATATCGATAGGTTAGTAAATTATCCTACCACAGATATATGTTCCAGAGATGACGGTTATTTTAAAGTGGAAAGAAAACCTTATACTAAGGCAATAGATCAAATCAAGATAATAAGAGATAAGATATGCGAGAGAATTAAAAAAGGGGGAGAATGCCTAGTAAGTAATCGAGATCAAGCGATAACCTGGACTCCAGAAAGAGATTTATTTGTCAAAGAGGATCAGCCTTGCCTACAGAGAGTACAATTCTTTATATATTCATTTCCTGTTATCGAGGGAGATAAAATAATTCCTGGAAAAGGGGAGGTTCATATAAGTTGGCGTAGTAGAGACTTATATGCTGCATGGAACTCTAATTTAGTAGCGCTGATATTATTCCTCAAAAAAGAGATATTTGACCCAAATAATATTAAGATTATAAGAGTAGTTGATTTTTGTTCTAGTCTCCATATATATGAAGGTGATTGGGAAGCGGCAGGTAAGATAAAACCTCCAAATGTAAATCTTTATGCGTATATGTTGATATGTGAAGAATAATATGTCAAAAAAGACTAATATTGAAAAAAGGGTTTGTTTTGTATGCAGAAGTAATGATACTTATATATATCATGGTAGTTCTAAATGGTATAGGCATATAGATAATAAAGGAGATTGGACCGGAAATTGGTTATGTTGTAATTGTTATAATAATATTCGGAACTCTCTTGACGATAGCTATAATAATATTAAAAAATTGGTGACTAATTGGAGGACAGGTAATGTTGATAGGGATAGTAATGACGGCAAAGCTTTTATTTCTCAATGGGTTGGCGCAAAAGTTTTAGGACTTAAAGATTTGAATATAGAAAATAAAAATTATCATGAACCTATTGACCTTTCTAGGCATCATCTATATGGTAATATAGATGTAAAAGTAGGTATATGGATCTCAGTAGGTGAATATTGGAATGTTAATATTAGGAAATATGACTTTGATACTATTATCATAGTATGTACGGATCAGCATAGACCTTGGCAAAATATTGAGAGAGTATATATCATTCCAAAAGATATATTAAAATCTGTAGTTTCCATATATAAGAATCCTTCAAGATCTGTATGGTATGAAAAGTATAGAACAGACAATAAGTGTTATAATTACATATATCATACCGTAGATATCCCAAAATATTTTAGTCCATTTGACTTATGGAACGGAAAATATAAAAAACCTGTAGACAAAAGATGACTAATTTATCATGAAAAGAGTATTGACAGACGAAGATATTAAAAAAGTCTGGGAAAACATCATAACTGTGACGTTGAATAATGTTACAGATTTTATACATGGTGGTGGGGTGAAACCTATAATGATGAGCAATGGTTATAATGCAGCTATGACTATAGATGTATAATCCGAAAGGAAAAACAGGGATTGTTACTGCTCAAAAAATGGCATATGAAATTCTTAGAGAAGGATATACTCAATTAGATATAGAGACTATTAGCGGATGTATTCAATTCATAAAGGCAAAATAAAATAAAAGACGATAAAATAGAAGATGATAAAATATGCCAAATGACAATATATTAGAGAATAAAGAAATTGATAAAGGAAAGTCTATGAAAATAGCAGTACTTGGAGGTACGGGCAACATCGGGGAAGGTTTTGCGCTCAGATGGGCTGAAAAGCACGAAATCTTATTATGCTCACGGGAGATAGATAAAGCGGTCAACTCTGCAAGTAAATATACAGAGAGACTTGCCAATAAAGGGTTTTCTTGCTGTGGTATGACAGGATGTAAGAATGAGACAGCAATCAGTAATGCTGATATTGTTGTACTTTCTGTCCCATATCAGGGTGTAATTACTCTATTGAAGGACATCAGGCCTTGTTTCAGTGACCAGATTGTAATCTCGCTTGTAGTTCCCATGAAAAAGAACAAATGGTTTGAATACGCTCCGCCAAAACAGGGAAGTGCCGCGCTTGAGATCGAGGACATTCTTCCAGATAGCGTGAAAGTTGTATCGGCTTATCATAATATTTCTGCAAAGAAGTTGACAGATCTCGAACTAGCTCTTGATTATGACGTCGTGGTTTGTGGAGATGACGAACATGCAAAAAGAACAGTGATGGGATTGACATGTGAAATCGAGAACTTGCAGCCTCTTGATGGTGGTGGTCTTGCATCCTCATATATGACAGAGTCCATGACCCCGTTTTTACTCAACCTTGCAATCCGTAATGGACTTTCCAATCTTGGTGTAAAATATGTCAAATGACAAAGTGTTGAGCGATGAAGATATTGATAATTTATGGGAAAGTGTAAAGCCAGTATCTTCAGATGATGCTATACGTATGATTAAAAATAGGGGTAGGGGTATTGTTAAACCTGCGGTCATGAGTAATGGTTATCTCGCACTATTGTCATTAGATATACATAAAGATGGAAGAAAATGGTATCATCTTTCAATATCTAGTATTCTAGAAATTGCAAAGTTTGAGATAGTGGCAGCAATGGCACGGGAGGTACTAGGAGACTGTGACCAATTACATGTAGGGTTTAGAGGTGTTTATCATTTCGTAAAAGAGGAGAATATAGGTGATAAAAATGTAAATAAATACGAAATATAAGAAAAGGTGAAATATAAATAGGGGAAATGTAAAGAAAATAAAGGAGATGTATAATATAATGAAGATCGATAAAAATCTTCTTAAATTAAGAAGATGTTGTAAATGTAGAAGTGGTGATACTTATATAACGAATTCCGGTACTCCATTGTGGTATCATTGTGTGTGCAAAGATGACGACTGCACAACGTGGCTGTGTCACAAATGTTATACAAAGGCTAAGAGTCATAGCCCTGGGGGCTATATTGATACAATAAAATCTGTCATGAATATAAGAATGGACAACGTTGGCATAAACAGTGATAAAGGAATGTATATAATTTCTCAGGCTGTAGTTGCTAAAACTCTTGGAATAGAAGATCTAAATATAAAGAACGACAATTTCCAATTTTACATAGATATGGAACATCCGATATATAAAAAGATCGACGTGAAATGTTCTTCTGTATGGCATAGAAGAGGAATAGGCATGTGGACTTATGCAGTCAATAGAAAAATAGATTGTGACACATATTTCCTATTAGGGTTTAGTCCAGATAATAAAGGTATAGAAGATATAAGAATTGTTCCTAATGAAGATTGGATATCTGACCTTGTGACGATAACTATATCTAGAAATTCTTTGAAGACATCTAAATATGACCAGTTTATAACAGATAGTTCTCCATATAATGATACATATCAAAGCCTGATATTATATATTGGAGATAGAAAATATTTTGGTATTGGTGGCATCAAAAATTGGTTAATCAAAAAGAGGGAAGTATAATATGGTAACAAGAGAAGAATTGAATAAATCATATAAGTTAAAGATAATGCTGAAGGGCCCAACCGGGTCTGGAAAAACGTACAGTGTTGTCAAATTTGCAGAATATGTAGCATCAAAAGGTTGGAAGGTACTATTTCTTGATCATGAAAAGGGTTCTGATGAAGAATTAAGAAAATTGGATGATGATGTACTGGAAAATATTATCCGTGTAGGATTCAAAAATTATCAACAAATAATGGATGCGCTAAAAAAGTATCAGGAAGAACAAAAAGATAAATTAAAGTTGATAATAATAGATCCTATGTATCTTGTTGAATTAACAAGGTTATCTGCCAGGGATGCTTTTCTAGAACAAGGATATTATTACCTAGGAGAGAAAAAGGTAGATATTGACAATAAGTCAACTTTTGACCTGAGAGGGTTTATGTACCAGGTTGCCACGAGTTACCAATTATCTCTATTAAACGAGATAGTAAATTGTGATCAGGATATTGTTTGCACTCTCATGACTCCGAATAAGCATGATAGTGACTATGACGGGAAGTTCAGCATCGTCTTCGAGACATTCAATGCATGGGTGGGAAATCAAATCTTCTATAAAGCAATTCCGAAGAAAATGAGAGGTGTGGACCTAAATTTGTTACCCGCAATAGATAATCCACATATTAAACTCCTTGAGGCATTCAGAAAAAAATATGAGGCTATTGGTTCTCCGCCTGGGACAAAAGTAGAAATAAAAGTAGAAAAAGAAAATGTAGAATGTGTCAAGAAGGATACACAATAATGGGAAAAATAGATATCACCAAATTTAAGATATTAATGCAGAGATGGAAATGGCTAACAACCCAAATATTCCTGTTAAATAGGATATGGTAATATGGAAAACGTAGAAAAATATATTGAAGCTAAGGTATTAAAGGAATCTATAGTAGAAAAACATTTTGAAGAGTTTGACCAGGAAAATCTAGAGAGATGTCCAGATTGCGGATCATCTCTCTTTAGAATATATAACGAACCGGTAAAAGAAGGTTTATATGAACAAATGGTATGTGCAGTTTGCAACCATAGAGTCGGGGGATGGTTAAACGATTTCAAAAGCGAAGGGAAGCAAAATGTATCTGGTAAGATATGTAGAAAATGTGGGAGTGAATTGGAGAGGTAAACATAAATAATGATACTTGGAAAGAAGAAGATATTACCAAAAAGAAAATACCACGATGGAGATCTTATTGAATTTAACTTTAAGCCAGATTCTCTAGATATTCATGATTGGCAAGATGTCATATTGGCAGGTATTGTTACAGGAGTTCTTTATGAAAAGCACGGTATCAGTTATAAGGTTCAATTGAGAGATAATGCTAGAAATATATTTGGAGATATAGTGATACATGAAGAACAAATAAATAGAAAAATAGACGGAGTATAGAATATTAATACGAGGTTTTGTGATGTGCGATACTAAGGGTCATCAACATTGGTGTTCTGGATGTGGCAAGAATCTGAATAAAGAACCTAAGGATTCCTACATTGAAATAGAATGGTCCCAATCAGAAAGTGGAAAGATTATAGAAGAAAAAGGCATGATCTGTAAGAAATGCCTGGAAGAATCAGATAATATAAAAGAATTAATCGAATTCTTTAAAAATCTGGAGTATCCCCCATTGGGAAGAGTATTTTGCAGTTCATGTAAAAAAGATCTGACTAAAGAACTCGGAAAAGATATAAAGCCTGGCATTGATTATGAATGTTTCAATTTTAAATGTCACCAAAGATCTGGACCGAATATAAGACATATCATAAAAGTGGTCGTCTTATGTAAGGATTGTGTTGACAAGGAATTTAATGCTGAAAATCTTGAAAAATTAAAAAAATTGGGGAAAAATCCTAAATTTGCTCCATTGATCGTTTGCGACAAGATAGACCAATGTAAACAATATAAAAAAGGAGATAAAAACGTAAATTGTGAAAATATAGTAATAGGTAGAGATAGAGAAACTCTTCATTTTGGGATTCTGTGTGGAAGAAGGCATAAAGGATGTCAGCTATTACCTTTTGATGACGGATTCTCTATAATGAGACCTAGAAAAGGAAAAGGTGCTGCTGTCGCAAATCCTCAAACTTTAGCTACGGCTCCTGGAATAAATCCTATGCAAGATTATGTTAAAGAAATAGAAAGACTTCTCAAGAAATATAAATTGGGAAAATTCTCTCAGCCTACAGTTGATTATAGTGGACAGATACTAAGTTTAGAAACAAGATTATTAAATATAGAGAAAGCGCTCGGAATAGTACATGAAGTAGTAGCTCCTGTTCTAATGGACAATAGTAAAAAAGGTAAAAGAAAGAAGAAAATGATAAAAGCTGTAAATAACCAAAGTTGCGAATAATCAAAGCTGCGAATAATCATGATAGATAAAGTAGAGAAAGTAGAGAAAGTTGTTAGTATATCTGGCATATGTACTAACTGTAAAAATGAAAAAACGTGCGATTTTGTAAAGTGTATTAAGATATTCATTGCAAATAAAAAATATGCTGAAAAAATATTAGACACAGAACTGGCAGTATATTCTTGCGACGAATATGAAGTTGAAAAGGATATATGTCCAGAAGGTGGGATGTGCCTTTCTTGTAAACAGGAGGTATAGATATGGATAAAAAGCGCAATGCGTGTGATCAATGTGACGAAGAGAAAACTTTAGAAAATGATGAAAAGATAAACGCATTTGTTCAGGAGTTTCACAAACACGGACTTCAATGCGGATTGGATATTTCCAAATTAACTAATGATATGCATCCAAATGCGATTGCTATTATTCCTTTATATAGATCTTGTGTGGTTATAGAGCAAAGTGATGAAGAAAAGAAAGAAGGAATTGCAACAATACATGCATATGCAGATCCACATTGGATGGGACAAGACATAACAGTTGATACTTTACAATCAGAAGATTTTCATGCTAAATTTATTATACAAGGACTGAGAGAAGGTCCAGAGATATGTCTGGTAAATGCGAATACATACCAAAAAATGATCGGACAGATGCAAAAAGAAGAAAGATAAAAGAATAGTGAAACTCAAAATAAATAAAAACGGAGGGATTAGATTGATGCTAATATGATATATTAGAATATAAAATATAAAGAGGGATAAAATATAATGAAGGAGACAGGATTACAGACAAACCTATTTGGAGAACCGGTACATATATTGAATGTCAAAGAAATCTATCGTATGGTCAAATGCGGTAGATGTGGGAATACCGTGAAGTCAAGTCAAGCAAAAACTCATTTAAGTTATGGGAATACATTGACTATATGTACAGAATGTTTAGGCAAAGATCCAAAATTTCATAAAGGGAAACAGAGAAGAAATGGTGCACGATTCAATAAAGAGTCTATGGTTTAAATATGTAAGATAATTATGACAGAGACTAAAGAAGGAATGAGGAGATTATTAAAATAATGAAATAGAAAAAAAGCTCTGTACATCAGTATATGATGATAGCGGAAGTAGTATATTATTCGGAAGGAAGAAAATAAAGAAATTGCCTGCATCGCCAGTATATGATGAGAGCGGAAGTAGTATATTATTCGGAAAAAAGAAACTAAAGAAATAAAAATAAAATCATGCAGATAACTCTATATGAACAATTCATCGAAGAAATGGAAAGGTCTGGGTTAAAAAAGATCTTTACTACTTTAGACGAAAAAGATGTAGAGTTATCTGATGATAGCGATATTATATATATAAAGCCAAAAGATTGTCAAGTAATTTCAATAAAAGGAGTAAGGGAATCAACAATAAAAGGGAAATTACTAACTAATCCCCATTATATTTATATGAAAATATATGGAGATGATGGTAAAGGCATGATGCCTGAAGATACCATACAGTTCAGTATAGCGACCTTGAAAAAATCAGGTTTACCTACATTAACTCCAGATGAATGGCCTCATGTGATTTATTATCATTATCCTTATAGAGTGGCATCTTCTAACTTAAAGTTCAAGAAAGGTATTGTACTTACGAAAAATAAGAGACTTGAAATTAGGCTTATAAGAAATGGAAAACAATTAAAGATTGCAAAGTTTGAAATAAAGATAGAGTGTGATAAATGGTATGATAATGAAATATTGAAAGAGGCTATTAAATAAAAAATAGAGCATAGCCGATGTGTTTGTGCAAGTAGTATGTTATACTTCAGATGTGCTCAGATATAGTAGAAATGCGTATTGATAATCATTAGAGTGTGGTACTAAAATCTGGAAGATGAAGAGGGAAATAAAAATATTGGCGAAGATATGAGCCTGAAAGAAGTTTTAGAATATAGAATGAAAGAAAAAGATCATAAAAAACTTGATGAAAATAAAATTATAGAATGGAAATGTATGGCATGTAAAGAACGCTTCATTACAAGACACCCAAATTATTGCCCATTTTGTGGGACAGATTATAACAAAAAAATCATGGGACTATTCCCAGAAAGAGATATAATAGATGATGAGGAATAAAAAATATGAACGATAATATCGAAGATATAAAAATGCGCGAGCTTGAGAAGTTACAGAAGCAGCAATACAGTGCCCAGACACAGGCAGCTCAGCAGGAACAGGCTCGTGCAGAGTATGAATCAAAGAAGGCAGCAATCATGCGCCAGATACTCACACCTGAAGCAAGGGAGAGATTAAATACTCTCAAGATGACAAAATCCGAACTTGTGACAAATGTTGAGTCTCAATTGATTTCTCTAGCACAGAGCGGAAGGCTTAATACAAAGATAGATGATGCACAACTTAAGGCGCTTCTTCTTCAGCTCCAGCCTAAGAAGCGTGAAATTCAGATTAGAAGAATGTAGCCTCAATCCAAATTAGCTGACTGAAAATTTTCATTGTAATTGTGATGGTGATATAGAAAGGAGATAAAAAATGGGAATGTTTGATACAATATGCAATATACCAGTTAAATGTCCTAGATGTGGCGATGAAGGGCCAAAGTCAGCACAAATCAAATCTGGCCCACAGGATTTGTCTGAATACGAATTTGGAAAAGATGAAATTGAAATAGATTGGACATATGAATATTATGGCTCCATAATAGACAAAGATAAAAGGATAATACGTGGCATAGCAACTTGTGAGATATGTAAAGAAGAGGTAAATAAAAAGATGGATGATCTCATAAAAGATGCTAAGAGAAAAGGGGAGATTAAAGTTCCAGAAGGAGGAGAGTATCTGTTCCAATGTGAAATAGAAGGAAAGAATGCTCTTGGAGTTATGTTAAAAAGGTTGGACGACATATATGATGGTAATAGAAATATAGAATCATTTGATGTAGCTATTTGGATCAATGAAAAGAATGTGCAGATAGCTGCAGGTACAAATATGTAGAGATATTTCTTACTGTACAAGGATATGAAGGAGACAAAATGACCATATGCTGGAGCTGTAGAAGTGACATCGGAGAACTTTATAAAATTTGTCCAATATGTCTTACGATATTAGAAGAAGTTACCTGTAGTAGATGTGGAAGAAATGATACTGACATATGTACTACTCCTGGGTACATGTATGGAAGGCCTATATGGATTGAATCAGAATCCGATGATGAAGAAGGAAATTGGGACGGAAATTATTTATGTCACGGGTGTTGGTTGAAGATATATGATCACAGTATAAATCCTTGTTGTATATGTGGGAAATGTGATAGTAAGTTAGATCTTGAAGGAAAACCTATTTGGTATTTACATTACAACGAAAAAGGAGAATGGGACGAAAAATATGTTTGTTATTATTGTTTCATGAAGAAATACGGGCCTAATAGAGACGAATATAAAGATAAAGATGAAAAAGACATAAAGAAGAGAGAGTTAGAAAAAGATAAGATTGATCTCCATAGTATTGACCACCATAATATACAATCTTGTAGACAAAATATTCCAGAATTGATAGTAAGAGATTGTATAAGAGAGTTTGATTTTGACGAAGAAAAAGCAGAAAGATTAAGGAATATACTTTTAGCGAGGGGAGTCAACAAATGGTTCTTCGCGAGGAGAGAATTCATTCGGTTGAAGCATCAAGTTAAGGAGATGCTTAAAAATAGCCAATATCCATATAACGATAGAGATGTACATAGAATTGTTGAAAATATATATGTGGGAATGCAAAATATAGCTAAACTTCCTAGGTGGATTCGGTGGCCAATAACTATTACACATAAATGGAAGAGAATAGAAGATAGAATTATAATAAGAGGGAGAAATGATTAGGAATTCTAAAAATTAAAGAGTTAAAAATGCATAATATAGACCAAAAGACTCTAGTTCCTTTGATTCATATCGCTATTATATTAATAGGAATAGATGCGATTACTACCGTTGCAGGATTGAAACTAGGATTAGAAGAGCATAATTTTATTTCGATAATGTTCATCAACGTGTTTGGAAATTTTTATGGTTTGATATTATCTATGGTAGGAAAATGTATTCTAATAATATTTCCTATGGTGGCATACCAGTATGTCTCGCTTGAGACAACTTTCTTGAAAAATACATATTGGGTGTTATATATGGTATTAATTATTGTGACAATAATGGCAACATTAAGGGCAGATATAAACAATATAATGGATATAGTCAATAAATTACAATACAATGTTTGAGATATGTTTATTGGAGGAGGCAAAAAGAAGTGTTTGGTCTAGATAGGTGCTTGAGCGACACCTACTTAGAAGGAACCTTTGGCGGTTTAACTCCGCCTGCCTCTACTTACAATCGAAAAATAAATGGAGGAGACGATAAAATATGGCGAATATAGATATATGGCTTTTCGGAAAACCGGAATGGGAAATGGATTTTGATAAGGCAACGCCTCAAGATATAAAAGATCTAGGAGAGAATTTAAAAGATAGATTATGTAGGATAGCCGAAATTGTCGAAAAATTAGAAAATAATGGGTGGTGTAGAAGTGCAGGTTTATATAACTTATATCTTTATAAAGACGTTAAAAAAGAATTGGTTGGGGAAGAGTTAGAGAAATTAGGAATAGGAGAGAAGGAAGTAAGTGTCGAAGATTTCGGAGAAGAAGATGAATCGATCGAAGAAGAAAATATAGTTGAGTGAAAAATTATGGTAACATATTACAAATCTTACCGTATAATTGATGAAAAACCTACATGGGTAATATCAGACGAAAATAATAATATTATTAAAGATCCTACTATAGAAATGAAAAAAATGGCAGTATATGATTCTACAAGAAAAAAGGTATATTCAGATTTTGGAATTAAAGAAAGAGAGTGTTGTAAATGTCATAATAATATCTCAAAAGGCACAGAACTTAGATATTATGATGAAAAAGATGAATGGGATGGAGAATCATATCTATGTACAAAATGTTATAAGACGATATATTTTCGGCCGACATTCGATAGAATAAAAAAAAGTAAGAAAGAAGAAATCAAAAAAAGAAAGTGTTGTATATGTGGAGGTAATGAAACTTATGTCGATAATTCTGGCGTATATATATGGAATAAACATAAGGACGAAAATGGAAATTGGGATGGAGTATCATATACATGCAAAAAATGTCGTAGGAAAGAGATATTTGAATTAGAAAAAATTCCAGATAGTCATTATAACTATCTGAAGTCTAATGCAAAGTATAGGACAAAGGGATTTGATTTAGAAGATAGCAGAGATAAGTTTATTATAGGAGAGGTTGTAGTTTGCAAAGCTTTAAAAATCGAAAATATTAATATAATTACTGATAATTTCAATTCTTCTATAGATACTAATCATGAGTATTACAAAAAGATAGATGTAAAAATAGAGTCTCCTACTGAGGATGAAAAATGGAAATTCCATACCAGAAGAAAATGGGATTGTGACCATTATTTCTGTCTCGGCGTAGATGAAAATTGGAAAAATATAGAGGCAACATTAATCATTCCTAATGATGGATGGGTAACCGATATATCTTCAATTAATATTTCTAGATATCCAAAAAATTCTTCAAAATATGACCAATTCAGAGTTGATACAAGAATTTACAACGATACATATCAAGATCTCATGGAATTTCTTAAAGATAAAAGATTATTCACTATCGAAGACATCAAAAAATGGTTAAAGGTAGGTAAGTAATATGGCAATACCTATAGTCAATTCTCGTGACCTACCGAATACCTGGCGTATACTTGATGATAAGCTAGGAAATTTCCGGGATCGAGGGTTACCCTTTAAGATACCTTACGTTGGTGCCTACTCACAGTCCGTTGCAGAATGGTTCATTAAGGTTTATTCTGACAAAGGAGATACGGTGTTTGACCCCTTCTCAGGAAGAGGTACTACTGCCATGCAATCTCTGTATAACGGAAGGAATATGATTACTAACGATTTATCTCCATATAGCAATGTCCTATGCCATTCATCGATGTTTGTCCCTTATATGAGAGATATATTTATCTTTATAAAGAACTTGGAAGAATATATAAATAGTGATAAGTGTATAGTATCAAAAGATTATGCAGGAAAAGGGTCTGAAGACGATGCTGCAAAATTATATCACGAGAGTACTTTTGACCAGATTATTAAACTTAGAAATACATTAAATAATCGAAATATATTGTTAGGATTTGGAGACGATCTGTTCAAAGATATAAATTATGGTGGGGATAATCTCAAAGAGATTTATACATATAGGCACGAGGTAGTGATGTTTACACGTATGGTAATGTCTCAGTTGATGTTACATAGTAGTCATGATATGTCCTTTAACGGAATTAAGACTAGGGGTACTGATAATACGTATATTAAAGGAATATTGAAATATTATGGAACTCTAGGAGAAACTCCGAAACGTATTAACATATTTGAAAATATGATACATTATGTTGAAAAAATGGAATTAGATAGTCTTGGAGTGAGAGATAAGTTTGTTAAATTGAACAGGAAAATGTTGTCTTGTGACGCAAGAAAATTAGATCTGCCAGACAAATGCGTCGATATTGTGGTTACGAGCCCTCCTTACTACGCTAATCTCAATTATGGCATGGCGAATTGGTTGCGAATTTGGTCTATTGGCGGTATCGGAGATCCTTTGATCGGAAACCGTATGAATCCAGAGATAATGGAGGTACAGAATAATTCAGAAATATATGGTAAGACTTATGACAGAATTACAGACAAGGCTGGGGGCACTGTAGATAATCCCATGTCATATTCCAATTTTACGGGATGGTATCTTAAAGAGCTATATAGGGTTCTAAAAGATGATGCTGTTGCTATTATAGTTGTGGGTGATTATGGTAATAAGAGAAAGGTTGAGGCTTGGCGTTTGGTAACTGATAGGGCGGAAGTTTTTGGATTTAAGCCTATCATGATTGTGATGGATGAACTCAACAAACAGACCAAGAGTAGTACTCAATTCCAAGCTAAGCACGCTGGCGGAAAAAACGATTTCGATGTATGTGTCGTACTTTATAAGGGGAGATATGAAAGAAAGAATGATCCAAAAGATATAGATTTCAGATGGGGTGCGACGTTTGTGGATGGTAAACAGTTGTCGATAGAATCTGCGTGGGGAATATAGATATGTTATATTAAATAATATTACAAAGGATGTGATATATAATGTACAAAGAAGATATTGACGACGGTATTATATGTAGTGAGTGCGGAATTTTTACTAAAGATGCGCATTTTCGAGATTCTTGTACAGGATTTTGTACAATAGAATTACATGATGTATATTGTATGTCATGTTTTGAAAAATTGAATGATTCTGATAAGATCAATTTTGGACATATTAAATTTGAAGATGATAGGACAAAACTGTCCAATACTAAAGATAGATAATAATAACAAATAAATGGGGACTTAATATATGAAATACTGTGATATATTAGATAAAGAAGATGTAAATAAGAAAACTGTAGAAGCCTTAAGAAGAGCGAAAGAGACTGATAGGGAGTATGGGTTCAACTTTTGTTCTGCCAATGGGAAAGCAGTAGCGACATATGTAGAAGGGGGAGAAAAAGATTCGGTTGGAATAGAAGGCGTATGCCCAATGGGTGCGAGAGTCATTGGAGCACTGCATATACATACGAGGCCATCATTGAGCAAAGATGCTATACCTTCTCCTACAGATATACAGAAGAGTATAGCAGAAAATATGGCTTTCTTTTGTATAGGAACAAATATCAATGGTAAGGGCATAGTCAGATGTTTCAGTAAAGAAGATTTAGAATCAGAGATGGCAGGTATTCTTAGAAAAGGGCAATTAGAGAAAATTGGAATAAAAGTTGAAGATATAGATAGGTCAACAAGGCTAATAACAGGTAGGATGACAATACATAAAGAGTATCTCAATAAGCATAGTTGCCAGAGAATATTCACAGGAAGATAAATAATATGGAAGACAAAATTGATAAAAATAAACGGAAACTATTTGATCGTTTGAGAAAGTTAAATAAAACTACATCTGAAGAGGAATTGAAAAAGCTTGAAGACACGTTTCGACAAAAACATGAATATTCTGAATTCTGTCTTACAGGACTAGAAATTACCATGGATCGGTTAATGGAGATATATAATGAAATAAGCGGCGAAACAAATTGTCCTTTCAAATACGCAAAGGTAGAGAAAAGAAAATAAGATTGTTGTAAATGGGTAATCACGGATATCATAGATAGAAAATAAGTCAAAGGAGAATAAGGTGAAATAGATGTTAGATACTATAAACAACAAAATGTTGTCAATACCGAGTGCAGAAGAAAGAGAACAGATACATCGAATGCTAAGATATCTTCCAGAAAATGATAGTCTATTTAAATGTCATAAATGCAAAACCATCTTTGATATATATTCAGGAGGAATGCCTGTATTGATGGCCTTGAGTAACAAAAATGGGATATTATGTCCTGAGTGTAAATCGGAGAGTACAGAACTGACATGTAAAGTAGACGCATATTCGATTTATCTGAAATTGAGCGGATTCAACTGTAGAAAAGGCGAGTTAATTAGTGGAACTGATATATGTCCTTCATGCAATCGACCGATATGTCCGGAATGCTGCAATCACCAGGTCGTATCATTAAGTAGAGTAACAGGTTATATGTCCGATATATCTGGTTGGAATAATGCGAAACGTCAGGAACTCAAAGATCGGAAAAGATATACAATCGATAAAAACTAGATAAAAAGAAGGTAAATATGGTATTAAGTTTGGTCGAAGAAGAAGATGCAAACAACGATGAATGTAGAGTAGACCATACAAATACAATGTGTATATTTTGTGGAGGTACCAAAACTTCTAGATGGCTAAAATATAGAGATGATAAAGGAAATTGGGACAAAAAATCGTATGAATGTAATTCGTGTTATAAAAAAATGAAGAGATATGGTACAATAAATGATACGGATAAAAATATGAAAAATATAGAAAGAGCATATGCAATTTCCCATAGTGATATAGGTTCTGGGATAACAATAGCAAAATACGGAAAAAAATGGGAAAAATTTAGGATAGATGAAAAGCCATTTATAGATACATACAAGAACTTACTGTGTTACTTTAAAGATAAAAAATTTAATCTTGAAAATATTAGAAAATGGTTAAGTATATAACAGGGATTGGCGGATATAAAAAGATATGAAGTTAGAAATGTAGAAATGAACCATAGCTAAATAAAAGAGACAATACTCGGCTAAAGCCGAATACTGTTCAACTGTCATTAGCATAACGGAGAAATTTTATAATGAACACACAAACAATTAAAACGACACCAACTCCGGAGCAGTTGGAATATGATGAGCTGACAAAGAAAATGCGTCTTGCTACCGCAAAATTGAGAATCGCTCAAGAAGGAGTTGATGTATCTTCCATATCTCAACAGAATATGGATAAGATAATGAGAATTTTTGATGATACGGAACATGCCCAAAGAGACGTCCAACAAAAAACTTCAAAGATTCAGCAAGATGCAAATATTCAAACTCAAAAAGTTAACCAAGATGCAGGAAAAAAGTTTGGAGACATACAGAAGAGGTATCAAGACCTAATAAAATCATTGAAAGAAGGTCATCATCAGGAGATAAAAGAAGAACAGGTCGTACAAGATGTAGTAGCACAACCGATTATAGAAGGTGTAAGAGAGAAGACTCACGATGATAAAGTGTCTGAAATTACTGACATAGTGTTAAGAGCTATGAGAGATACTGTATATAAGAGAGTCGATGAGATTATGAAGACTGTAGATACAAGAGCAGAGATTACAATAGGAAGAGGAGTCGATGCTTCACAAGAGGTAACAGAAGAATTGGTGGACCATACAAAACAGATGACTGTCGAATCTGCGATAATAGGTTCTGGAGATAAACCGGATGATAAAGACATTCCTACAATTGTACCAGAAACGATGAAGAAGACTGGAGAAGATAACTAAAATGAGATAAGAATATAAAGATATTGGAAGAATAGAATAATAATAGCATAATCTAAGACAAGCAAGACCGTTATCCACGGTGAAGATCCTAGCTCGTTCCATCCGATAGACTTTTTTCCAGAAGTCGAGAAATATTCAGCGTGGGCGGTAATCTTGGCTTGCCTTAGATATTATTGTTAATGTTAGACTGCAAACTATGGAGAGATTCGTGAATTAGAAGACTCCTATCCCATCCTATCCATTCGAAGAGCTTTTTTGGCACGGATTTCCCATGGGCAGATTTCTAATGCTAAATAATCAGACCATAAACCTCAAGAACTTTCACTCACACTACCCATTGTTCAGTAGCGATACGGAATTTCTTATGGGTGGTTATCTGACTATTTAGCAAGAATTTATTAGACAAAAGGAGATGTATATGTTTCAGTGGGAAGATGAGACGAAATGGCTTGAAGAAAGGAAGAAAGGGATTGGAGGATCTGAGGCAAGCATGATTCTGGGTATCAACCCGTGGAAGTCCAGACTGGAACTCTGGAATGAAAAGGTGACACTGAAATCAAATATTGATGCTACAAAGCAGTTAATGTTTAAAATTGGTCACATATTAGAGCCTATAATTGCGGAAGAATATACTAAAGAGACAGGAAGAATACTTGAAGAAAGACCTTTAAAGGTTCATCCAAAATATTCATTCATTTTAGGGAATATCGATAGAGAGATTGTAGATGGAGATAAAGGAAGAGGTCCAGGTATATTAGAAATTAAGACCAAAGGGGCTTTCACTAATTGGCACGAAGAGGAGATCCCTATTTATTATCACGCTCAGATACAACATTATTTAAATCTTTATAATTACACATGGGGATCATTCGCAGTTCTAGATCTAGGAGTAATGAAGCTTAATATTGTTGACGTAAAAAGAGACGATGACTTCATATCTAAACTGGTAAAAGAAGAAATTGAATTCTGGAAATTAGTAGAATATAAGACTCCTCCTCCTGTATGTCCAACCAATGCTTGCCAAGAGTTTTTAAGAGAACATTATAAAATTTCTGAAGATATAACAATAGATCTGAATGATAATGAAGATGCAACAAAATGGGCGGCAATGTTGAGAGAAGCCAAAAGAAATATTAAAGCCTTTGATATCATGGAGACGGAGGCTAAAAATCACTTGATGTCTATAGTGGGTATTGCTGAAAAAGCTGTTGGGGGTAATTATACAATATCATGGAAGGCTCCTATAGATAAAGATGTATTTGATTTAGAAAGGTTTAAAAGAGAGCATTATGAACTGGCTAAACAATATATCAAATCTGAACCTCAAACTAGGAGATTTACTGTAAGATTTACAGAAGACAAACAAACAAAAAGCAGGAAAAAAGATAAAAAAATAGAAAATAGCGGTTTAGATACTATAAAAGGAATGTTGGACGAGGAACTATAATGGAAGATGAACTATAATGGAAGAGTTACGAAAATACCCTATAAATATAGATTCCCATGAACAGGGTATCATAATAAATCTTATTAAGGACAGAAAAAATAGAATACCGCATGTTTGGCAGCAATTATTAGATAAAAAAGATCCTGTAATGATTAATGCCTTTGAGCAAGGGTTTTTGATGGGTATTATGACTGACCAAAGAGAAAAAATTCCAGGAGCTTGGAGACAGTTAGTAGATCTGGTGAATAAATTCAGAGAAGATGCTGGAGTAAAAATAACAGAGTTAGGAAATGGTCTAATTCAATTAAAAGATGACTTTGGAAACACTATAGTCAGGGAGAAATACGAATGGGAAATATGAATGTATGTGTTGAAAAATAAGGGAGGACAAAAGGTAGAGTCATGTACGTCACCAAAGATAAAGATGGAAAGCCATTTAAATGGTCTAAAAAAGGTAAGAATAGGGAGTGTGAGGTAAGAGATAATAAATGTATAGTTAGAAAATGTTTTTGCCCTAAGGATTGCGGTACTGTAGATCCAAAGACACAGCAAAAGACTATTATGGGAAAATGTAAGGGTCTATTTGATGGTACGTGCCCAGAAAATTATAACGACCAAAAAAATTTTATTACATATAATGGAAGAGATGAGAAAAAAAATAAATATTTCAGATATTGACCTTCCAAATATCAATAATGATGTTAATAACAATATTAATATTGGAATAGACGTAGATGGCACTCTGACCAAAGAGGATATAGGTAGAGACATGTTCAGGCTAAGCTGTCCTGATGTAGAAAAGGCGATGTTGAGCTATGCGCCCAATAATGGTATTGATATATTGTTTGACGGCAAACTGTTAAGAAATTATAATATCTATATAATTACTGGGCGACAGGAGAGATACAGGTGCGCAACTGCTGAATGGCTTAATATGTATGGAGTTCCGTATGATGAATTAGTAATGTTCCCAGACAATTTCTACAACATAAATGAGTATAATGTGCCAAAATATGTCAACCTAAAAGTAGATCTTCATCTAAAAAGAGATATAGGTATTGCTCTCGATGATAACAACGAAGTTATAGACGGACTTAATAGTTCTGGGATTTCTGCGTGTCGAGTGACAGATAATTTTAGAGAAGCTTTTGAAAAAGTTTTAAAATTGAAAGATACAAAACGATTAAAATAATAGATAATGAAAAATAGAAAATAAATTATTATGATTATAAACGGTATTCTTTCGGGAGATAAGTCAATAGTTAGTAGGAGGATACAATATGGATATATATCCAAATATAGGACGCATAAAGACAACAGCAATAAATGGAAGAATACAGATTATAATAGGTTTCAAGAATAAGCCTGGGTCATCAGATATTGACTTTATTACAGGATTAGGAGGAGTAATAAACAGAAGATATACAATAATTAGTGCGATAGCGGCGACTGTACCAGAGAATGTTCTAGATAAGATAAAAAGAAGTCCAAATGTAGAATATATAGAGATCGATGAAAAGATGTATGCGCATATTCCGATAGGTGTCTGTCAAGAAATTCAAATCTTAAAACAGATAGTACCCTGGGGAATCGACAGAATAGGTTCTAGACTGGTTAATGCAACAGGAAATACAGGAAAAGGTATTAAAATTGGTATCCTTGACACCGGAGTAGATTATTTACACGAGGATATAGGTAGAAATTATAAAGGGGGGTATAATTTCATAGATAATGATAAAGATGCAAGAGACCATAATGGCCACGGTACACATGTTGCAGGAATAGTTGCTGCAGAAGATAACGATATAGGCGTCGTTGGTGTCGCTCCGGATGCATATATATATTCTGTCAGGATTTTAGATTATGATGCCATAGGAACTGCAAGTGATATTACTGCAGGACTTGAATGGTGTTTGAATAATAGTATGCAAATAGTGAATATGAGTCTTGGCGCACGTGAAGACAGTATCTCTGTAAGAAATGCTATTGATGTACTATATGACAACGGAATTTTATTGATAGCGGCAGCAGGAAATAGCGGAAATGGTATGGGAACTGGAGATAGTATAGATAATCCTGCAAGGTACAATAGTGTCGTTGCGGTTGGTGCCACAGATATAAATGATAATAGAGCATCATTTTCAAGTACAGGACCAAGGCTCGAAATATCTGCTCCAGGTAAAGATATATGTTCGTTATTGCCTGGAAATAAATATGCATCTCTCAGTGGTACTTCAATGTCTTCGCCCCACGTGGCTGGTGTTGCAGCTCTGATAATGTCTGCAGATCCAGGAATGTCAAATGTACGGACAAGAATAAGGCTACAGACGACTGCACAGAATATATCAAAGGGATCGTTTGGAGCAAAGAGTTGGTTTGGATACGGTCTGGTGGACGCAGTTAAGGCTGTATCAATTTAAATTTATTTCCAGATATCTGGAAATATAGGTAAAGGAGAACAAAAAGGTAATAAAGTAATCAAACAAAAGGCAAATAAGGCAAGGTAAGGATATAAAAACGATTATTTTCATGATGTTAAAAAAAACAGAATTGATGAATGTGACTTAACGAATTAGGAGATGTAAAAATGTACGAAGAAAATATAAAAGAAAAAATTGAGTGTAGAATTAAACCTGCCGAATTCTTTGATGTCGCGGCTCAGCAAGGTTTCTATGGACTTGAAATAGGAGGTCTCAAAGGTAAGAAAGATTATGTCAGAAAATACTGGGAAGATACTATAATCAAGTTAACTATAAGAGATCCTGTCGAAAAACTTTTGACGAAAAGAGATAATATTCGTATAGTTGATCTTGGATGTGGTAGTGGAGAAGGGTTTGATTTACTTACACATATTCCTCATAGTAAACCTCTTAATCCTGGAAGACAACCTTTCATATTATCTCCAGACCAAATTTCATCTTATACAGGGGTTGATATTAGTCACTCTATGATCCAACAAGGAAGGAAAAACTACGGAAATATTAATAATGTTAAGTTTGAACAGGCGGACCTAAATAAGGGCCTTCTGGTTATCGATGAACGCCCATTTGACATTTATTTTTCATCTTATGCGTCGTTATCATATTTAGAACAAGATAAACTCCAACAATTGGTTGAAGAAATAGTGGATAATGCCAAACCTGGTGCGCTTATAGTTTTTGATTTACTTGGAAAATATTCTATAGAATGGCCAAAATACTGGAATATGTCTGAAAAAATGCTTCCGTATAACATGGCATATCTTATACAGGACGGGATAAAGGATGATGAATATATTCACTGGCACGATGTATGTTATTGGACTCCTTCTGAGTTATATGATATGCTTAATAATGTATCAAGAAAGACAAATAAACATATAAAGATAATTTCATGCATTGATCGTTCGATTTTTGTGGGGAGGCATATGGAGACCGGACTTTTTGGTGCTCCAAAACTAAATTATCGTTATAATATCAATCGTTTGTTTGATCCAGAACATATAGAGGATATCGGTCAATTATTTATAGACCTCGACTGGCGCAAAGATATTGGAAATACACAACCTGAGATATGGGCACACTTGCTTGACTATAAAACAAAATGGAACTATGTAATAACCCTTGTCAATGCACTTCTTCACGGAGATAATATGCAAATATCATATCTGATTGAAACAACATCGCCTGATATGTCAAGCGAACTTAAATTTTTGACATGGCTATATAGAAATGCACATAGATTTCCTATAACAGATTTTTGGACAAATATAATGGGACCTCAAATAGCTATGATACTGAGAAATATAGAAATGTCCATGCAACCCGCATTAGGGTGTGGACATGGGTTGTTATTGGTCACAGAGATTATAGATATGTGATGAATTATAGGAGATAGATAAAATGCCAATATCAAAAAAAAACTTCGATGACTACGAAAAATATGCGAAAAAATATATGATTATTATAAGAGATATATTATATTGTAAAAACTGTTCTAACAAGTGTGACGATCATACTGTAGAATTAAATTATAGAGAGTTTATTGTAGATCGTCTTGGCAAATGTCCTTGTTGTACCGAATTAGAAATAGGTGTATGGAGACCTGGAATTACAATAAAACCTGGAGAAAATGCTACCATCCAATTGATAGAAAAAAGAGATGATTTCAAAAGAACGGTGGTTATAGAAAACGGAAAGATCATAGATAAACCAGATGATATTGATATATTGGGAGTAGATACTCCATTTGGATTTGAGGTAAGAGGTCTAAGAAGAAAGAGTTGAGAGAAGGTTATATGACATTTAAAAACGAACATGACCATAAGGATAATCATATATATCATTCAAAAAATGATATGATGAAAAAATTAATGGGATATAATAATACTGCTTTGGAGGATATTTTATGGAGATGTGACCATGATATATTCGAAATTTTTACGACGAGTAATAACCGTCACGATGCTAGGGATAAACTATTTCATCATTTAAACGATATTGAAGGACACATTTTTAGCATATATTCAGATAGACATTTTAAAGATAAAAATATACTTGAGAGAAATAATGCCAAAGAGTGTATAAGAGTATTTAAAAATATTATAAGAACAGAGAACGAAAAGATTACCGGATTTTCTGCTCTAAAAATACTATATAAACTTGCAAATAGAAAGATAATGCCTGACGATATAAATAGAGGATTTATTCTTGAATTTATTTTCTTATTTAAAGGAATTAACTGTAATTCTGGAATATATGATGAGAAAGAAATACCGTTATTTATAAAATTAAAAGGTTTAGAGGCATCATTAGAGAGAACAAGAGTTCTTAATAACTATTCGTCACATATAGAACATTTTCTTAAAAGATATAAGACAGGATTAGATAAAGATCTAATTGAAAAAAGAAATTGTAATAAGAGATTTATTAAGGAATATTTCTCATGTGATGAGCATGATTGGAATAATTATAGATGGCATCTGAGAAATGTCATAAGTGATATTGATACTTTACTTGATATAGTAACGCTAAGTAATAGTGAGATAAAAGGTTTAGAATGTGCGAAAAGACATAATATTCCATTTCAAATAACCCCATATTATCTTTCTCTTTTTGATAGAAAAAATACTGGAGAACATGATCATGCAATCAGAGCTCAAGTTCTACCAAGTGAAAATTATTGTTTAAGTTATATAGATAGTAAAGAAACGGGTACTGATCTAGATTTCATGGATGAAAAATCTACGAGTCCAATAAAAGGAATAACGAGAAGATATCCTCAAATAGTAATACTGAAACCTTTTGATGCTTGCCCCCAAATTTGTATCTATTGCCAGAGAAATTGGGAAATTGTTGATATTAAAGATGCAAGTTTCTCACAAGAAAATATAGAACGTGCTATAGAATGGATAGATAGTAATCATAATATTACAGAGGTATTGATAACAGGAGGAGACCCTCTCACATTAAATAACGATATAATTGATTGGTTGTTATCTAAACTTTCATATATAGATCATATTGATAGAATTAGAATAGGTACAAGAATAATTGTAACACTACCTCAAAGAATTACTAATAGTCTTGTAGATATATTCGGTAGATATCATGAACTTGGAGTAAGAGAATTATGTATTGTTACGCATTTTGAGCATCCTGCAGAGATCACTCCAGATTCATTAGAGAGCATAAATAAAATAAAAAAGATGGGAATCAATATCTATAATCAACAGGTTTTTACTTATTATAATTCTAAGAAATTTGAATCTTGCCTATTGAGAAAAACATTAAAAAAATCCGGTATAGACCCTTATTATACATTTAACACCAAAGGAAAGGATGAAACTATCGATTATCGTGTACCTATTGCGAGAATTGAACAAGAAAGAAAAGAAGAGGCTCGATTATTGCCTGGGATTACAAGAACAGACGAACCTGTTTTCAATGTGCCAAGACTCGGCAAGTCACAACTTAATGCGTGGCAAGATCATGAAGTTATCATGATTCTAGGAAATGGTAGAAGAGTATATAGGTTCTATCCATGGGAGTCAAAACATGCGTTAGTTGAACCTTATAACTATATAGATGTTTCTATTTACGATTATCTTAAGAGATTGAAAGATGAAGGAGAAAACGTCGATGAATATTCATCGATATGGTACTATTTTTGATTTATATGATGTAAGCATAGGATATATTATATCGATGATGGTATTGCTATTTATATATCTGAACGTGATAAGACATGTTAGATAAATAGTTAATAAATAACGGAAAATCACCACTATCCTGGAGGAGGATATGATAGATATAATGGGTTCAACTCCCATTAGTGGTATTGCATCATGGAGTCTATTTTTCAAGAATCTGGCTCGATTCGCTATCCACACACTCCATGATGCATAATAACAATTTGGAGTAAATATGACTAGAGAAGAAAATAGATATAAGGAATTTGTACTATATTTTAGAGAATTAGACAGTATTGGCATTCCTTATGGAATGAGTAATTTGAGAAGAAAAGCTGAAGAGTTAGAATTGTCAATACCTTCTATAGAAGAAATAGATATGAGGATAGAATCTGTAGTGCCTACAATATGAAATATGAGAAAAATATAAAAACGCGAGATGATAATATATGCAAACATTTCTTCCATATGCAGATTTTAAAAAATCAGCATCATGTCTTGATAACCAAAGGTTGAATAAGCAAATACTTGAGGCAAGAACAATATATGATATAATATCTGAAAATAGGACAAGTGGGGGATGGGTGTCACACCCTGCTACACGTATGTGGAGAGGATATCCTGAGGCTCTCGCTTTATATATAAATGCTTGCCTCGATGAATGGAAAATTAACAGAAAAAGGCATCATTCTTATGAAAAAATACCGATTGTTGACGAAACCAATGTTAAACTACCACCATGGTTAGGAGATGAAAATTTCCATGCATCTCATCGCTCAAATTTGTTGAGGAAAGATGCCTTTTATTATGAGCAGTTCGGATGGACAGAAGGGCCAGGATTGCCATATGTTTGGCCTGCATAGGAGGAATGCCATTTAATCATGAAAGTAGATGAATTAGTTGATATAACGAATGAGGTAGATGATATATTGCATGGATATGGCATAGTTGTTGATCACGATATCTTGGCTCATCATTTATTCAAAGCTATCAAAGAAAGTTATCCAAATGATAATATAGAGTTAGAACTCTCAGATTTGAGAACTATATTAGAATTAAGAGCCTTTCCAGAGATAGTATAATGGATAAGATATTGAAGATTTTGAATTCTGTATGTGAAGGGTGGATTCCTGAGTTTCGATTTGATTCTGTCAGAAAGTTCAGGTTTGACTACGGTAATTTAAAATTAAAAATAGCGGTTGAGATTGAGGGAGGTATATATACGGGGACTGGTCATGCTAAGACAGGAAGATATCTTAGTGATATGGAAAAGTACAATAATGCGATATTAAGAGGATGGCTACTTCTCCGCTACGCACACGGTCAAGAAAACTTAATTGCTAATGATGTAAGAAAAGCCGTGCAAAAAAGAGAAAAAGAGAAATCAGAAAAAGAAATGTTGGGAAAATTAAAAATAGGCATGGGTGCTCCTGTCCAACACTAATAGAAATCCAAAATACGAGAAATATAATAATAGAAATAATGAAAAGAATGAGACAGCACTATATATATAGTAAAATGCTGTTAATAACCATGAAAGCGTCTTAAGCTCTGTTTTTGTATCGTAATGCTTTCGGGGTTCTCGTTTTAATTCGTTTTTAATAACGCGATAATGTCAATTTATATGTGACTGGACTTTAAAAACATAATATAGAAATATGGTGGTGATATTTGAAAATGATTGTACGATGTTAGCTATGGGAAGCAAAGACATACTCGATATTGCAATGACGTCGTAAAAGCGTCTTAAGCTCTGTTTTTGTTTTGCACTTATCTAAACACAAAATATTTATATGTTTTAGTGTAGTATAATAGCATGTAACATGATAATTGTTACAGGTAAATAGAATAAAAATATTGACGACGGGCATTTATGACAACGTATCCATTGTTGAATTTATGGATTCATGATTCGATGCTAACTAATTATAAATGTTGAATTCATGATTCGATATTAACAATAAAAAGAAGGATACTAAAAAGAATTTTAGCAAATTATACCTGTTGTATATGCTCTATGGCGAACTATTTTTATGAAATTACTCTCATACCTGCATTTGTAGGCATGATAAAAATGTTGACGGGAGACGGCCTATATGGTCCTGTCAATTTAAGGAGGTAAACAAAGAATGAATAAACACATATCGATAGCACTAACATTATTGTTATCAATAACATTGATGACATGTGTAGTTAGTGCTCAGGTAACGACCGATAAAGTAGATGTAAGAGGTGAAGTATTTTCCATGGGTAATGTTGCGGTAAGTAACGCAGGTCATATCCCACATACTGGCACCTCTGTAGGATGGGATGCGTTCAACTTTGCAGGCTTCTGGTACGATCTAAAGGAAGGAAAGATGAGCGAGAACATGACCATTACAGATAGTACCAGTGCAGAATTGTCTAACGGTAGCAGAACAATTGAAAAGGACAATTTGTTCTACAATTCGCAGATGCAGCTTATCCAGTACAAGGCCAATGAAGCAAATCCAAATAACAGTATTGACCGTGGTCTTGATGCGACAGGAGCAAAAATGTCTTCTGGAACAACAGCAGGATACTATGGTAAACTTGGATGGTTTGCTCAGCCTTATGTGGCTCTGAACGGAAAACCCAACAAGCTGGCTCCATTA
>Ga0187878_1000100_pt1 | contig 98821 bp, 83 predicted proteins | sample June2016WEW_17_1_FD_132979 | JGI IMG/M metagenome (GOLD analysis project Ga0187878, IMG submission 132979) | Peatland microbial communities from SPRUCE experiment site at the Marcell Experimental Forest, Minnesota, USA - June2016WEW_17_150 | ecosystem: Environmental > Terrestrial > Soil >... | reverse complement strand
GGGGCTGCCCCGCCCGGGGCGGGAGCCCCGACCGGTGTTCCACACTTCTGGCAAAACTGGCCATCGACCTGGGAACCGCATTTGCTGCAAAAGGACATATTTCCTCCCGAAGGTCCAACTCTACTTCAAGGCCGGGGATTTCGCAAGGGGGCGGCTGCGCCAGTAGGACAAGGCTCCGCCTTCTCCTGGCACCGAACCACAAAACGCCGGGGAGGGTCCGATCAGCGAACCCGCCCCCCGCGGCTCACCGGCGACTGTTCTTGGCTATTTCTCCAGTGTTCTCCGCGATGCGGAAAAGCACCATCATGACCTCCAGCCATACCCGGCCAATCAGCAGGTACAGGAAAGCGGCGATCGGCGCGAGAATCACAAACACGATGCCCATTGTTCCCGCCTGCAGACCCATCACGATCATGCCCAGGGCCGCCAGGATCACCAGGATGATCAACAACACAAAGAGGAACTTGATGATCTTGGGCGCGACGAAGCTGGTGAACGAGAAATCGAACAGCGAGCCGAAGAATCCCTTGGATGGTGGGCTCGGCTGGGCGTAGCCCGGCGCAGGCTGTGGCGGGGCTTGGTACACTGGCGGCGGGGCCGCCGCGTAGCTCGGCGGGGCCGGAGGCTGAGGCGGCGGAGCTGCCGCGTAGCTCGGTGGGGCCGGCGGTGGGGGCGGTGGGGGCGGCGGAGCCGCCGCGTAGCCCGGCGCGTGGCTCACCGGAGTTCCGCATCTCCCGCAAAACTGGCCCTCAAATGGGGAACCGCAATTCTTGCAAAACTGCATAATATCCTCCCGTCTCCAGAACCTCGATCGAACCGGAGAACCGACTCTCGAAGAATTTACGTCCGGCCACTGACTGTAGCAGAATCCGCGCCCCGGTTCCAAGGGATTTCTGTGAATTGCCCGAATTCGGCTCCTTGAGCCAGCCATCCCTCCGGCTCGCCGGGTCGCACGCAGCACGCAACCCGGACAAGGCGGAGCCTGGCGGCGTTGCAGAATCAGATGGTATTCCCCGTGCCGGGTGTGGTATAGTGAAAGCGAGGTATACCCGGCGGGTCCGCGACCTGTCGGTCCCCAGCGCCTCGGCATTCCCGCAGAACCCCTTCGGTAATCCTAGGCTCGCTGTAATTGGGGTCAGATGCGCACAGGTGGAGAAGGTCTTCTGCCAGACTCCGGGTTACCTTGAAGCAGCCGCCCGGTGATCCGAGACAAGAGACTCTAAAGGAGTGGTGAGTCTTCCATGGACGATGATCGCAAGTACAGACAACGGGGCTACATGGACTCCGGCCGCGACAACCAGGGTCGGAGGATGGACGACAAACCGCGCTTGGGTCCTCGCCCACCCATCGACGTGACCGGCCCCAGGCTCCCGCGGCTGGTCCAGACGGTGGTGGCTTCGCGCTGCTACAACTGCTCCACCACGCTGCCCAACGGGACCGACTTCAAGGGCGTCTGCCCGAAGTGCAACGTGGCCCTGCACTGCTGCAAACAGTGCACCCACTTCGAGCCGTCCACCCGGTTCCAGTGTCTGAAGCCGGTACCCGCCCGCATCGCCGTCAAGGACCAGGCTAACGAGTGCACCTGGTTCGGGCCGCGGGTTACCGTCGCCCGGGACGCCACATCGTCCAATTCGACGACTGCCGCGAGCCCCGCGCCCCGCAACTCCTCCGACGCCCGGGCGGCATTCGATAACCTATTCAAGAAATAGGGCTTAGCAGGGGCCGCCATGCGCGTTGCCGAGCTTTACCAGCCCCATCAGTTCCGCTTGGTCGAAATGCCGCCGAGCGACCCCGCTCCAGGCGAGCTGCTGGTCCGGGTGGAGGCCTGCGGCATCTGCGGCTCCGACCTCCACTATTTCTCGGAAGGCGGGATCGGCGGCACGCCCTCCGTCTACCCCATGGTGATCGGCCACGAGCCCACGGGCATCGTTGTGAAGCCTGGCCCCGGCGTCACCGGATGGGCGCCGGGAGAGCGCGTCGCCCTCGAACCCGCCGTCTATTGCTACCACTGCGAGCAGTGCCTCACCGGGCATCACAATCTCTGCTCCCGCCTGCGCTTTCTCAGCACGCCCCCGGACCCCGGTTTCTTCCGCGAGTACGTCAGCCTGCCCGCCGCCAACGTCCTCCCGCTCCCCGCTGACATCAGCGCTCAGGAGGGCACGCTGTTCGAGCCGCTGGCCGTGGTGCTGCATTCCATCAGCCTGCTCCAGCTTCAGCCCGGAGAGAGGGTGGCCGTCTTCGGAGCTGGTCCCATTGGTCTGCTGACCGCCTTCGCCCTCAAGCTGTCGGGCGCCGCCCGGGTCTGGGTGATTGAGCCGGTGGCTGCCCGCCGCGACTTGGCCCGCCGCATGGGCGCGGATGTGGCCATCGATCCCAGGGAGGTCGACCCCGTTGGCCCAATACTCGACGACACCTCCGGCCGTGGCGTGGATGCGGCGGTCGACTGCGCCACCCGCGGCGCCTCCCTCGAGCACTCCATCGCGGTCGTCCGCCCTGGCGGCAGGCTGGTGGTGACTGGCATCCCGTCCGAAGCGCGCTCCGCCGTCGATTTCCACCTCATGCGCCGCAAGGAACTGGTTTTGTTCAATGTCCGCCGCTCGAATCACGAGTCCGGTGCCGCGCTCGAGCTCCTGCGAGAGCATCGGGCCCGCCTGGCCCCCATCCTCACCCACGAGATGCCCCTCGAAGACATCCAGCAGGCCTTCACCAAACTCGAACGCTACCAGGACGGCATGGCCAAGGTGGTCATCAAGCTGAGCTGAACGCTAACAAAGTCAGTCCGGCTCCGGGCGCCGCAGCACGATTGCCCTGGCGGCCAGGTCGCGCAGCTTGGCCAGCAGGTCCAGCGTTCGTGGGCCCGGCGCAGGCTTTGCCGACAGGCGGTCGAAGTACAGGCAGCCACCCAGAATGCCCTCTCGCAGGATCGGATAGACCCCCAGACTGACTGCCCCGACCGACTTGAGCGCCTCGGCCTCCGCAAAGGAGTTCTGGGCGGCCACGAACAGGTCCTGCCTCCGTACCAGCGCGGCTCCGATCAGCCCCCCACGCACCGATATCGGCACCCGGAACGTATCGCGCAGCTCCTCGATCTTTTCTCCCAGTCCCAGCCGGCCTTGCATCACCGTGTGGGCAGGGTCGGCCAGGCAGAAAAGAACCCGGTCGAAAGGCCCGCCCCGGTAAATCGCTTCCAGGACCATGAGGATCAGCCGATGCAGGTCGAAGTCCGCCGAAGCCTCGATGGTGGATTCCACGTCCCGCTTGAACTGGCGCAGAAGCTCCTCCCCCGTGGCGACCTCCGCCATCGCTCCGGTCTCCTCGCACGGGCCCCCCGCGGCAACGGTGGCCAGCGCTGTCTCTGCCTGCTTGCGCAGTCTCAGCTCGTCCAGCGGCACCGAGAGCGTCGAAAACGTGCTCTTGGTCTCGACGATCCCAGTCTCCAACACCCCGCTGACGTCCTCCTGGCGCAAGCCCAGCGCCGGGGAGTAGTCCTGAATCAGCAGGTTCACCCGCGCCGCCGCGCCCTCGGGCTCGCGCCGGTAGACCGCTGTGGTCAGGGCGTGACTGAACGCCGTCGCGGCCTTCAGCGCCGCCAGCTCCGCGTCGTCCGCCCCGATCCGCAGCGGGTCGGCGCTGCTGATGCACCGGCTGACCCGATCCGGCAGTTTCCACTGTTTCGACATCGCCTGTCCGAGTTCCTCGTAGGCAAAGTGCAGCACACGCGTGCACACCTCCCTCTCTCCCAGACTGCTCTCTTTCATTTCCGACAGGATCTCGGCGTACTGCCTCGGGAAGTAGCCGGCGATCAGCAGCTCCCCCAGATTCCGGAACATCCCGCAGAGGTAGGCTTCCTCCGGTCGCGGGTAGTTGATGCTGGCCGCCACCGCTCGCGTTTGGTTCGCGGTGAGCAGCGACAGCAGCATCAACTCCTTCAGCCCCGGCGAGATCCTGGTGTAGTACTCGAACAGCGCAACGCTGCCCGCCAGGCCCCGAATGGTCTCCATCCCCAGCAGCGCGATGGAGTGCGCAACGCTTACCACCGGCCGCCCCGACCGGTTGTAGCACACCGAGTTCGCCACCCGCAGTACCCGCAGCGTCAGGCCGTAGTCCCGCAGCACCACGTTGGTCAGCCGCTGGAGCGAAGCGCTCTCGTCCTCGATCACGCGCATCACTGCCTGGATGTGATGCGAAAAGGCTGGAAACTCCGGCTGCCTGGCGATCTCCGCGAGGCAAGACTCGATCCGTTGCTCTCTGGTCGGCTCCTCGCTCACCGGGGCGCTCCTCAGGCGGACGGGGCAGGTTGGGGGACCTCGACGCTCTAGACTACTCCAGCAGCATCGCGAGAGTGGACTGCAAACCCGTCGATCCTCACCTGTTAATCGCCCGGTTCGGTGGAATTCTTTAGCGGGTTGACCAACCCCGGCTGGCTCATTGCGAGAACAGTTCCGCCAGCAGCTCCTCGCGGCAAAGGTAATTGGGAATGATGAAGTCGGCGCCCACCCCGATCAGCCGCTTGCGCTTCCACTCATCCACGCTCCGGCACTCGGGCTCGGCGGTCGCCACCCCCACCGCGACTCCACCCACTTCCTTCACGTTCTCGATCTCGACGTACCCATCCCCAAAACCCAGGAACGCCGACCCCTCGCACTCCGCCGAGGAGATGAGCCGCTGAATCAGGATCTTCTTCGAGAAGCTCCTGTAATCGTCCAGCGCGCCATACACCCGGCCGTCGAAGTACCGGCTCACGTCCACCAGATCCGCCTCCTCGCGCATGTAGGGCTGATCCGTGCCGCTGGCCAGGTACATTTGTAGGCCACGCTCTTTCAGCGCCTCGAGCAACTCCCGCGAGCCCGGCACCAGGTACTTCTCCGGGGGCGCCAGGCCCTTGCGCAGCTCCTCCAGCCGGTAGGCGATCTTGGCGTGGAGCAGGTCCAGGTACATCCTTTTGTATTGCACCGGGTCGAGCGGCCTGCCCCCGCGCAGACCTACCTGGTTCGCCAGCTCGATCATCTGGTACATGGTCTGCTTGCCGGTCAGCCGCGCGACGAAGTCCTCCACCAGCGCGCGCAGGCTTTCCTCGCTTTCGCCGGTCTTCAGATCCAGCAGGATCTCCAGCATCATCGGGACCATCACATCCACCCAGCCCGCCCGAATCAGCGATACGGTGCCGTCAAAATCGAACAGGACCACCCGGGCCTGCCGAGCCGACACCCCCGGACGCACGCGTTCAACCATTGCTCCTATTCTAAAGGACCCGACAAAGGCTCTGACCGGGGCCTGCCCATCCTTTCTGTATGGCTTTCCTCGTGTTCGCCTTTTCTTTGCTATACAATTCCATTGGAGCGTGCAAGGCAGCGTCGCGTTGGGAAGCACTGCGGGAGACAGCGGTGAGCACAGAACGCTTTTTCGACGAGTCCAGCGAGCAGTCTGTGGTGAAGTCGGCTATCGTATCCAAGTACTTCTGGAGTTGGGCCAAAGTCATCATCCCACGAGTCGAAACCCGTGGTCGCAGGATCGCCTACCTCGATCTGTTCGCGGGACCCGGGCGCTACGGCGACGACACCAAGTCCACTCCGCTGCTCATTCTGGAGAAGGCGATCCAGGACGACAAGATGCGGGAAATGCTTGTCACCGTTTTCAACGACAAGGACCAGCGTAACGTCCAGGATCTCCAGAGCGCGATCAATCATCTCCCAGGGATTGAGCGGCTCATGCATAAGCCGCTGGTGCTCCACAAGCAGGTCGGGGATGAGATGGTGAAGATGTTCGACACGATGCACCTGGTGCCGACTCTGTTCTTTGTCGATCCCTGGGGCTACAAGGGGCTTTCCCTTCAACTGGTCAACTCCGTACTCAAGGATTGGGGCTGCGACTGCATCTTCTTTTTCAATTACAACCGCATCAACATGGGCCTCAGCAACAGGGCCGTTGAGGAGCATATGGCGGCGCTGTTTGGCACGGCGCGGGCCGAGATTCTCCGCGATATACTGGAACCTCTGTCTCCACAAGATCGGGAGGCCTGCATAGTCGAGGAACTGTGCGGCGCCCTCGGGGCCCAGGCTGGCAAGTACGTGTTGCCTTTCTGCTTTAAGAACGACGCTGGAACCCGGACCAGCCACCATCTGATATTCGTCAGCAAGAACGTCGTGGGCTACACCATCATGAAGGACATCATGGCCCGGGAGAGTTCGTCCCGAAATCAAGGTGTGGCGAGCTTCCAGTACAATCCCGCTGATCGGCGGTTCCCGCGTCTGTTCGAACTCTTGCAGCCGTTGGATGACCTGGAAGACATGCTCTTGGACGCCTTTCGCGGCCCGCCGCTGACGGTGCGCGAGGTCTTTGAGCGACACAACGTAGGCCGCCCATTCACAAAGAGCAACTACAAAGACGTGCTCAAACGTATGGAGGCGAAGGGATTGATCCGGTGTGATCCAGCGAGACGGAGGGCAGGTACACTAGGGGACGACGTCAGAGTAACGTTTCCCCGCAAAGGAGGGTCGGTTGGCAAAGTCGAGCATTGAGTGGACCGACGCCACCTGGAACCCTGTCACGGGTTGCACGAAAGTTAGTTCGGGGTGCAAGCGGTGCTATGCGGAGCGAATGGCGAAGCGGCTCCAGGCGATGGGCCAACGGAACTACCGCAATGCGTTCCAGTTGACCCTCCAACCCCACATGGTGGAGTCTCCCCTGAAGTGGAGACAACCGAGCCGCGTGTTCGTCAACTCGATGAGCGACCTCTTCCATGAGGACGTGCCGCTCGCTTACATCCACGACGTGTTCCGGGTGATGGCCCAGGCAGACTGGCACCAGTACCAGGTGCTGACCAAGCGGTCCGAGCGCTTGCTGGAGGTCAGCCCTCTTCTTGACTGGCGGCCGCACATCTGGATGGGCGTCAGCGTCGAGAATAACGCCTACAGATTCCGGATCGAACACCTCCGCCGAACCGGCGCTCATGTCAAGTTCCTTTCGTTGGAGCCTCTGCTCGGCCCATTGCCCAAGCTCAACCTTCGCGGAATCGACTGGGTGATTGTGGGTGGCGAATCGGGGCCGCGCGCCAGACCGATGCTTGCGGTGTGGGCGCGCGAGATCCGCGATCAGTGCGTCTCGGCCGGAGTGCCATTCTTCTTCAAGCAGTGGGGCGGCGTGATGAAATCCCGCAGTGGTCGTGTCCTCGATGGCCGCACCTGGGACGAGATGCCCGATGGCAGCCGAGCGGAAGTGCGACTGTTTCCAATCCTCGCCGCTGCGTGCGGATGAAGCCCTCCACGAGCCGCCACAGCCGAACCCCGCCCCCCTCTTTTTCGTATCCCCTTCTGTAAGAATTCCCAGAAAGTGGAGTCTCCATGGATGAGAACAGGAGGCGGGAGGACGATAATGAGCGCCGGCGCTCCAGCGGTTTCCGCTCCCAGCGGGGAGCTCGAGCGGGTCTTCCAGGCCTATCACGGCCGGGTGTTCCGCGCGGCCTACCGCATCGCCGGCAACGCCGGCGATGCCGAGGACATCCTGCAAACGGTCTTCCTGAGGCTGCTGCGCCAGGGCTGGGCGGCGGCCTCGGTGGGCCATATGGAGGGCTACCTCCACCGCGCCGCCGTCAACGCCGCCCTCGACCTGGTGCGCGCCCGCGGCGCCGCCTTGAGCGTCCCGCTCGATGAGGCCGCGTCGGCCCAGGACTCCCGCCTCCGGCCCAACCGGCGGCAGGACGCCGTCGAGTTGCGGGCCTGCCTGCGCCAGGCCATCGCCCGCCTGACGCCGAGGGCCGCCGAGATCTTCGCGCTGCGGTACTTCGAGGACTACGACAACCGGGAGATCGCCGGCCTGCTCGGCGTGTCGGCCTCCGAGGTCGCGGTCAGCCTGCATCGCAGCCGCAGCCGCCTTCAGAAAGAGATCCGTTCCTATCTAGGAGACCAGTATGAGCAACGATGAGAACGCTTCCGATCCCATCCTGGACCGGGCTATTTCCGAGATTCGCAACGAAGCCATCGACCCCGCCGCCGTGAGCGCGGCCGGGGAGCGGGTCTGGGCCCGCGTTTCCGAAGCTGCGCCCGCCCAGCCGTCCGGGGAAGTCGAGACGATTCGTACCTGCGCGGACTTCCAGGCCCTGATTCCCGCCTGGCGTGAGCACCGGCTCCCGAGCGCCCGCGCGCTGCTGCTCGAGGACCACTTCCACGAGTGCCCCGCCTGCCGCAAGGCGCTCACCCGGCGCGCACAGCCCGAACCCATTCCGATCCGGAAACCGATGAGCCCGGTCTGGAAGTGGGCCGTCGCCGCAGCCATGATCGTCGCCGCCGGCTGGAGCGGATATTTCGCCTACGACCGTTTCGCGCCGGCCCCCGCCGGGCCCCGCGCGACGGTCCGCACCCTGGACGGCGTCCTCTACGCGACCGCCGCCGGCGCCTCTACGCCACTAGCCGCCGGCGCCGCCATCGAGGAACGTCAAACCGTCCGGACCGCCAAAGGTTCCGGCGCGCTGCTCCGGCTTCGCGACGGCTCGGTGGTCGAGATGCGAGAGCGCACGGAGCTGGCGCTCTCCGAGGCCCGCAACGGTGCCACCATCCAACTCGCCGCCGGAAGCATCATTGTCCAGGCCGCCAAGCAGCGCAGGGGCCATCTTTACGTCTCCACGGCCGATTGCCTGGTTTCGGTCACCGGCACGGTATTCTCCGTGAACAGCGGCCTCAAAGGCTCGCGCGTGTCGGTCATCGAGGGCGAAGTCCAGGTCGCCCAGGACGGCCGCACCAGCGTGCTCCATCCTGGCGATCAGCTTGCTACCAGCGCCGCCCTGACGCCGGTGCCCGTCAAGGAGGAAATCGCCTGGAGCCGCGACTTCGGCCGATACGTCGCCCTCCTGAACGAGTTCTCGAAGCTGCGGAAGAAGCTTGAAGCCACGCCCGGCCCCGGCCTGCGCCGTTCCAGCAAGCTGCTCTCGCTGGTTCCGGACGGCGCCGTCTTTTACGCCTCGATTCCCAACCTCGGCCCCACCCTGAGCGAGACCAGCCGGCTGTTCCACGAACAGCTCCGGCAGAGCGAAGTGCTGCGCCGGTGGTGGGCGGAGAAGATGAAGACGCCCGAGAACCAGGCCAAGCTCGACGACGTGCTGAATCGCGTCCGCGCGTTCAGCGACTACCTGGGCCAGGAGATCGTCGTCGCACTCGTGCCCAGCGCCGGAGGGGAACCCGGAGCGCCGCTGGTGATGGCCGAAGCGTCCCGCCCCGGCTTGCGCGCCTTTTTGGAACAGGAAATCGCCAAACTGAAGGCGGAACCCCACGGCCAAGTCCCGGTCCGGATCGTCGATGACCCCGCCAGCGCTGTCTCGGCCGGCAAGGAAGCGCTGGTCTACGTCGGCGGCGATATCGTCGCCGTCTCGACCGACCTGGCCCAGCTCCGCCGGGTCGCCGCTCTCGCCGCTCAGCCTGGCGCCAGCGCCTTCGCCAAGTCCGATTTTTACGCGCGCATCGCGGCGGCTTACGGCCAGGGCGTCACCTGGCTGTTCTGCGCCGACCTGCGGACGTTGGTCGGCAAGAACGCCAAGGCCAACCAGGACTTGCAGCGCAGCGGGTTCGGCGACCTCCGCTATCTCATGCTCCAGCGCAAGGAGGTCGCCGGCCGCGCCGAGAACAGCGCGGACCTGACTTTCGCCCAGCCGCGCCGCAGCATCGCTTCCTGGCTCGCCGTCCCAGCCCCCATGCGCGGCCTGAACTACATCTCGCCCGACGCCACGCTCGCCGTGGCCGTCCTGGCCAAGAACCCCGCCCAGATGCTGGACGACGTGTCGGCCTTGAGCCACTCCGATCTCTCGACCGGCCTGGCCGAGTTCGAGGCCCAGACCGGCGTCAACCTCCGCACCGAACTCATCGAGCCGCTCGGCGGCGAGTTGGCGTTTGCCCTGGATGGCCCGGTCTTGCCGCAGCCGTCCTGGAAACTCGTGCTGGAGGTCAACGATCCCGAGCGGTTCACGCAGACACTCGACAAGCTCGTCGCCGCTGCCAAGGGCCTTGTCCGGCTGGAGAAACAGACCGCCGATGGCCGCACATTCTATACCCTGACTGGTCCCAAGCCCGGTCTCGAGGCGCACTTCGTGTTCGACAACGGGCTGGCCATCGCCGCGCCCACGCAGGATCTGCTGGTGCGCGCCCTCCAGTACCGCTCGACCGGCTATACCCTCGCGCGCTCCCCCAAGTTCACCGCGCTGTTGCCCCACGACGGCCAGGTCAACTTTTCGGCAATGGTTTACCACAGCCTGGGTTCGCTGGTTGCGCCGTTCGCCGGCAAGATGCAACTCACACCCGAGCAGCGCAAGTCGCTCGATACGCTCGCCCCGGCCGACGCGCCGGCCCTGGTCCTGATCTACGGCGAGCCGGACCGCATCCACCTGACCTCCAGTGGCAGCTTCCTGGGCCTGGGGCTGGAGCGAATGCTGGGCCTGGCGCCCGGACGCTTCCGGTGATAGCATCGCGTTGATGCGCCTTGTACCCAGTTGGGATGAATACTACTTGCAGATCTGCCGGGTGGTCGCCTGCCGCAGCAAGGATCCCCACACGCAGATCGGCTGCGTGATCGTCGGCCCGCACCACGAGATCCGGTCGACGGGCTACAATTCGTTTCCGAGGGGGATTCGCGACGACGTACCGGAGCGGCTCGAACGCCCGGCAAAGTACTTGTGGATCGAGCACGCCGAGCGCAATGCCATCTGTAACGCCGCGCGCGCCGGAACGGCCACTGAAGGCTGCACGCTGTACGTCGAAATCATGCCCTGCATGGACTGCGCCCGCGCCATCGTGCAGGCGGGCATCACCGAGGTGGTCATCTCGGCCGAGCGCATGGCCCAGTACTCCAGCGAATACTACAACCAGCACTTCGGGATGGTAGAGGTTCTGTTCGGGGAAGCCAAGGTGCGGGTCCGGTGCGTCGCCGCCGGCGGCTAGCGCCTCAGAAGCTCCGCACGATGGTGGCCCGGAAGGCGGCGTTGATCGGGTCCACCGCGGCGCCGGAGAGATTGCATACCCGCACCGCGATCGTGTCCGCCGCGCTCACGCGCATCAGGCCCAGCAGTCCCGGCTCGAACGCGCTGGGCCAGCCCGGTGCCACGCTGTCCCCGGCCGTTGCACCCACCAGCGTAAAGGTCTGGTCCGTCGCGCAGGCTCCGCTGGCGATGAGGGGAAAATTCAGGACCGCGGTGCTGGTCAAGTACGTCGGCACCACGGCGGAATCGACCGCCACCGTCGTGCGGCCGCCCGACTCCACGCTCGCGATTCCGGTTCCCGCCGAGACATTCTTCAAGCTGAGCCAGCCGCGGTAGTCCTTGCCGCCGGTTGCGTCCCACGCTCCGCTGCTCGCCGTCCAGTTGTAGAGCGGGATGGAATCCGCCGGAAACGCCGTCACGCTCGACTGCGCGAGGCACCCCGCAGATGCCGCCAGCGTGAGATTGTGCCCGATGGTCAGCGTGCCGCCGCCGGAAACGTAGACGAAGGCGGTCCCGGACCCCGCGCTGAGCGTCGCGGTGCAACTGCGCGTGAACGAGTACACCGTGTTGCCGAACCGCGCGTTGCAGGGAGTCGTGGTGGAGCAGTTGGCCCCGATGGTCAGCACGGTGGAACTGCTGCGTGTCACGCCGAAATCGCCGAGCTGCGATCCCATGCCGGCGCCGCCGCTGGCCACCGTGCCCGGCTGCCACGCGCTCGAGCCCGCGCTCCAGACCAGCGCCTGGCCGTCGGTGGGCGCGGTCGAGGAGACCGCGTGCGACTGGATCGCCGTCACGGTAGCGCTCGAGAGGTCTCCGCTGAGGTCTCCGCCGGTCGTGTGCGAGTGCACCGCCGAGGCTTTGCCACTGAGCTGAGCTTGCACATCCGAGCTCACATTCGCCAGGTATCCCCAGACCGTGTTAGTGACCGTGCCGGCGCCGATCCTGGTGGCGTTGATTCCCGTGGCCAGTTGCGCGTCCGTCACCGTTCCGGCGATCTGGGAGAACGCGTAGTCCCCGACCTGCGCGGCGACCGCGCCCGTCCGCCCGAACACGCTCCCCACCGCCGCGTTCCCGCTCATCTGGGTCCAGGTGTTGGTGGCCGTACAGAAGTACAGGTTCTGGCCCGCCGTAGCGTTGGTCTTGAAGAACTGGTCGCCGGGCGAGCAGGAGGCGGGCGGAGACGTGCCGGCCTTGGCCGGTGCGGTTCGATCCGAGCTGGTGGCCACCAGCGCGCCCTGAAACGTCTGTGTCGTCCCGGTGGCGAACGCGTTGCTTGTGTCGATCCTGGCCGCCATGGTCGACCCCGATCCGTTGACTACGCAACGCCCGCTCTGCGGGTTGGCGAAGCTGACGCTGACATCGAAGCTGGAGGGATCGACGGAGATCGAGTCGGCCTCGATCCTCCGGGCCGGCGTCGCGTTGTCATAGCAGTCCACGATCAGGTTCGCGGTTCCCAAGCCGTGTGCGCTCCCCAAGATGGAGACGCTGGTCTGCGAACTGAACGTCTGGGAGTAGTTGACTCCGCCCGCCGCCTGGGCCACCGCCGGTTCCCACTGGCTGTCCGCGCTGCTCCACTTCAGCACCTGGCCGTCGGCAGGCGCCAGCGAGCCGATCGGCCGCCCCTGGATTCCGGTCACGGTGACCGCTTGGGGCGCCCCGCTGAGGTCTCCCGCCAGGGCTCGCCAGTCCGCCGTTGTCCCATCGTTTGACAACACCCGGTTTGCGTTCCCGGGAACGGTTGGAAGCCCGCTGGACCCGCTTTCGAGAGTCCAGACATTGGCGGACGTGCAGGCGAACAGGTTCTGGCCCGCTGCCGCATCGGTCTTGAAGAACGTCTGCCCCACCGAGCAGGTCCCCGGCAACGCTGTCCCGGTCCGGAATGGCTTGGTTGACGTCGCCGCGGAGAAGTCCACGTTCTTGCCCTGGGTTCGCAAGTCGACCTGGGTCTGCGCGCCGGCCGGGGCCGCCAGTACAGCCGCGAGCAGGCATACCGCCAAAGAGGTGTCTTTCATGTCGGCCTTCTCGAATACCTCACGCCCCAGTGTAGGCAGCCGAAGCTGCGCTCTCTGCGCGCATCCGCCCAGATCTGGTTGAAAAGCACAGGGATATATTCCGGATCACGCGGTGATTGGGCCCGCAATCGAGCTGCAAACAGACGCGGCGCCCGCCCCCGCTCCGGACCCGGTCGCCGCCTCAGACGAACTTGATGCGCCGCGAGGCCAGCATCGCCATGCGCAGCAACAGCAATCCGTGCTTCCAGCGCCGGATATTGGTCTGGCCGTAGCTGCGCTCCTGGTACCGGATCGGCAGATCCACCATTTTGAGGCTGTACCTGGCCGCCCCGAAGATCCGGTCGAAGTCGCCAAACGGATCGAGTTTGCCGAAATACGACCGGTTGGCGGCGATCATCTCGTAGTGGCGGCGGCTGAGCGCATCGCGCCTCTTCCCATCGGGTACACCAGGCGCACCCCGTTGACCAACTCCCCCTTGCCCGAGCGCCACGCTTCGTAAAAGCGGGGCAGATCCTCGGGAGCCACCGTCAGATCCGCGTCCAGGATCATGAGTAGCTCCCCGGTGGAGTTGGCGAACCCGAGCCGGACGGCGTCCCCTTTGCCCTTGCCGGCTTGGCGAAGCAGTTTCACGCACCGCCCCGGCCAGTTGGCTATCTCCCTCTCGATCACCGCGCCGGTGTCGTCGCTGGAATGCCCTTCCACGAAGATCAGCTCGGTCCCGCCGCCCATGTTCGGCAACCGATTGAATATATGCGGGATGTTGCCCGCCTCATTCCGCGCGGGCACGACCACGCTGACCACCGGCTGCCCGCAGCCCAACTCCAGCGCCCGCATGCCGGGAGGAATCAGGAACTGGTAGATCTCGGCCAGCCGTCTCTGGTACTATCCGCGGGTCCGTTCCCAGCGATCCAGCGAGGCGGCAAACGCGTCCCAGTAACGTTGCCGCTGCTGGGCGTACCTGGCTTGGCGGGCCCGGAACGACTCTTCCGAGCCCGGCGCCTGCTCGGCATTGGCGGCGTGTGGGCTCTCGATCGCCTCGCTTACGGCAGCACGAGCAAGGGCCTGGAGCGGGCGCCGGCCGATCCTACGACCGTGCCGATCTGCTGGAGTAGAAAATCCAGAAAGGCGCGACCGCGCCGCCGGCCGTTATTCAACTGGAGCTCCAAATGCTGAAAGAACACCAGCACGCCAAGGATGTCGGCGTCCCGTATCGTAGCCACGCCGAGGCGCTCGGCGGAGCTCTTGCGAAACTCTTCCAGCCCCTTCTGCATGAGTTCGCAGATCCGCGCCGCCAGCGGGTTTGCGGGCTTGCTCTCGTAGTACAGCCCGCCCACAAGCGTGCGATACGTCCGCACCAGCGAGTCCAGCGCCTCGCGCACATCCAGGTCCACCACGCCGGGCGTGCCCAGCGCCATGGTGACCAGCCCGTGCATCATGGCGCCCGTCAGAACTGGGCGATCTTCGAGGAACTTCTCGCTGACCTGGATGTCCGAGTTGGGGACGCTCTCCGGATCGATCTCCCGCGGCTTCTCGCGCCTCCGCGCGTCCCGCAAGTACTCGCAATCCAACGGGCAGCTCACGCTGTTCTCGCGCTCCGTGCCGCAGCACACCGGGCAGATCTCGCCCCCCACTCCGGGGCACCGCCGGCGCGCGCGGCGCGTTTCGCAGATCTTACAGGCCATAATGGGTAATCATCTCATATGCCCCGCACCGACCTGTTTCTCAAGGTTCAAGTCGACCACGACCCGCACGAGCCTCCCGAGCGCCTCGCCCAAGAGATCTGCCGCGCCATCCTCAAGATCTACGGCGTTCGCTCGGCCGAGCTTTCCAGCTTCGTCTCCCACCAGGATCCGCCCGGCCGGTGACCGCTATGGCTGGCCCAGCGTCTGCTCGTAGGTGCGGCGGAAAAAGCCGTCCGTCATTCCCGCGATGTAGTCGCAGACCACCCGGTGAGGCGGTTGGCCCTCCGATGCCTCCCGATAGGAGTCCGGCAGGCGCCCGGGCTGGTCCAGGAAGAACTGGAACAGTTCGGCGATCACGGCGGCCGAGTGCCGGCGTTCCTCCGCCAGCGCCTTCGAGAAATACACGCGCGAGCCCAGAAACTGTTTGAGCGCTGCACTGGTTGCCGCCGCAGCGGGCGCCAATCGCGCCAGCCGCGCCGGGTGCCGCCGGACCGCCGCCACGTCTTTGGCGCCCGCCTCCGCGACCGCCTCATAAGTCCCCTCGATCAGTCCCGACACCAGCAGGTCGATCAGTCGCCGGAGGCCCTCGTTGAACCGTATCCGTTCGGGCGCTCCGGGAAACTGCGTCTCGACCCCCGACTGGATCTCGGAGTATTGTGGAATGTCCCGCGCCACGGCCTCCAGGTCGAAGAACCGGGCTGAGAACGCGTCGTCGAGGTCCGCGGTGTTGTAGGCCACCTCGTCGGCCAAGTCGATCAATTGCGCTTCCAGCGGCGGTCGCCGTCCCGGCAGGTACTCCTCCAGCTCGGGCCGTTCGCCGGGCTGGAAATCCTTCGAGTGCTTGATGATGCCCTCCCGCACCTCGAAGGTCAGATTGAGCCCCGGAAAGCGCGCGTAGCGCTGCTCGAAGCTCTCGACAATGCGCAACGCCTGGAGGTTGTGGTCGAAGCGGTCCCCGAACCGGCTCATCTGCCGGTCCAGTTCCTCCTCGCCGGCGTGGGCGAACGGGGGGTGCCCGATGTCGTGGGCCAGCGCCAGCGCCTCGGTCAGGTCCTCATCCAGCCCCAGGGCGCAGGCCGCCGTCCGCGCAATCTGCGCCACCTCGATGGTGTGGGTCAGCCGGTTGCGGAAATGATCCGAGAGGCCCGCCGTGAAAACCTGCGTCTTGTCTTCCAGCCGGCGGAACGCGCGGGCGTGGACGATGCGGTCGCGGTCCCGCTGGAACTCGTTGCGATAGGGATGCGGAGGCTCCGGGTAGCGGCGGCCCAGGCTCTCTCCCACCGGGAACCGCACGCCCAGCGGTTTCATCGGGCAGTCCGCTCTACCGGTCGCGTGGCAATTGGCTCAGCACGGCCATGGCCGCCCGGCCGACCGCGGCCCGGCCCGTGGTGCTGAGCGGATCCAGCAGCTTGCGCGCCTCCGCCGGGTTGGCCGGGGCCAGCAACTCCGCCAACGCGATGGTTGCCTGCTCCTTGGAAACGAACTCCGACGGCTTGGCGATCAGCGAACGCAACAACTTCTCCGCTTGCGGCGCTTTCCCTTGCCACCGATACAGGTCGGCCAGGGTCAGCTTGGCTAGCGAGGCATAATTGGCGTTGCTGGACTCCGCGGCGGCTTTCAGCCATTTCTCGGCCTCCTGGGTCTGGTCCTGCTCGGCCGCCATCGCGCCCAGGTAATACTCGGCGATGATCGCTTCGTCGCTCCCGGAGTATTTCGCCACCAGGTCCGAGAACGCCTTGGCGGCGGCGCTATTCCTTTCCTGCTCGGTGGGAAAAGACTTGACGAACTCGCTCGTTGGCGGCCCGACCGGGGCCTGCTGGATCTCGATCGCCGCCGTCAGCGCCGCCTGGCGCGCGTTGTGCTGTTGCCGGCGATAGCCGGTCACCACAAGCACCGCCACCAGGACCGCCGCCCCTACGATGCCGTAGCGGATGGCCTGCTTGCGGTGCTCGCTGACATATTCGACGGTGTGCCCAACTTCGCGGGCAAACTTGTCTCCCTTTAGTTCTTTTCGGGTAATTCTATCCACGGAATCCTCGGCAGCGACTTGATTCTATCACAACGGCCGCGGGGCAGGCGCACCAGCCTGCCTTCAGGCGAAGCTGCGAACGGCCGCCGCTTCCTCGTCGTGGACCTCGAATACCGTGTACAGTTTCGTGATCTGTAATAGATCCCGGACTCGCTTGGTCAGGTTCAGCAGCTTCAACTGCCCGCCCTGGTTGGCCACCGAAGTGAACCCCGACACCAGTTCGCCGATCCCCGAACTGTCGATGTAAGACACATCTCCGAGGTTCAGCAGAATCTTCTTGTTCCCCTGGGCCATCAGGCCGCGAATGCCCTCGCGAAGGTTGCTCGAACCTTCGCCCAGCGTGATCCGGCCGCTCACATCAATCACCATGACATCCCCCACTTGGCGGGGGCTAAGTTTCGCACTCACAGAATCCATCCTCCTCCGACGTATTGTCGGTCTATTGCTTGTTCTCCAAGTACTTGACCAGCCTGACCTCGGTCCCGCCCGCAACCCGGCGGCGAACCTCGAACTCATCCATGAAGGCGCGGATCAGGAAAATCCCCCGGCCCGACTGCTGCAACAGGTTGTGCTCGGCCAGCGGATCCGGCAGCGCCGCCAGGTCGAACCCTTCGCCCTCGTCGCCGACCGTAACCGTCAGGCGGTCCTGGCCGCCGGTCACCGCCAGGTGCACCTTCTTGTGCGCGTTGTACCGGTTTCCGTGCACCACCGCGTTCACGATCGCTTCGCGGACCGCCATCCCGATTCTGTGCTGGTCGTCCTCCGGAAACCCCAGCTCCCGGGCCGCCTCCAGCGCCACCCGCTCGGCTTCATCGGCGCTCTCCAGCGCCGAGTCAAGCAACCTCTCCACTCCCCCGATCTCGCTCCTCGTGTTCTCGCCCACGCGATTCCCTTAGCCGCCGCTGCATCCCGGTTCGCCGGCTCTGGGCGGAAACAGTGCAATCGCGACGCGGCCCAGTCGAACCGTTACCTTAGCAAAGTCGGCGCAAAAAGGCAAAGGGCCCGGCGTTAACAGTAGGATAACGCTCCGCCTTGTCCCGGTGGGGTGCCGGATGCGACCGGACAAGCCGGAGCCTGATCCGGTACAATCCGAGTCTTCGGACATCACTCGAATGAAGCGAATCCTGACTCACTTCTTCTGGGCCGCCGTGGCGGTCCTGGCGGCGTTTTGCCTGGGGGGCATCGCGCTCCACCGCGGCGAGCGGATCAACAGCACCTGGCTGGTGGCGGCCGCGGCTTTGACCTACCTCGTGGGCTTTCGTTTCTACGCCAGGTTCATTGCTGTCCGCGTGATGGCGCTCGACAACCGCCGCGCCACGCCCGCCGAGCGGTTGCGCAATGGGCACGATTTCGAGCCCACCAACAAGTGGATTCTGTTCGGCCACCACTTCGCCGCGATCGCCGGCCCGGGGCCGCTGGTGGGACCCGTGCTGGCCGCGCAATTCGGGTACCTGCCCGGCGCGCTGTGGATCATCGTCGGCGCCGTGCTGGGCGGCGCGGCGCAGGATTTCATCGTGCTGTTCGCCTCGATGCGGCGCGACGGCAAGTCGCTCGGCCAGATGGCGCGCGAAGAGATCGGCAAGGTCGGCGGGTTCACCGCGCTGCTGACGGTGCTGCTGATCATGGTGATCATGCTGGCGGTGATGGCGCTGGTGGTCGTGAACGCGCTCAAGGGCAGCCCCTGGGGCACTTTCACCATCGCCGCCACCATGCCCATCGCCATCTTCATGGGTCTCTACCTGCGTTACTGGCGGCCGGGCAAGGTGCTGGAGTGCTCCGTGCTCGGTTTCCTGCTGGTGCTGGCGTCGATTATCGGCGGCCAGGCGGTGGCGCAGTCTTCCACCCTCGCGCCCTGGTTCACGCTCTCCGGCGAAACACTGGCGCTGGCGGTGATGGTTTACGGGTTCTTCGCCAGCGCGCTCCCCGTCTGGCTGCTGCTGGCGCCGCGCGATTACCTGAGCACCTTCGTCAAGCTGGGCGTGGTGCTGATGCTCGGCGTGGGCGTCCTCTTGGTGCGTCCCGAGCTGCAACTGCCCGCCTTCACCCGCTTCACCGACGGCTCCGGCCCCGTCTTCGCGGGCAAGATCTTCCCCTTCTGCTTCATCACCATCGCCTGCGGCGCCATCTCCGGCTTCCACTCGCTGATCGCCTCGGGCACCACGCCCAAGATGATCGCCAAGGAGTGGCACGCCTGGCCCATCGGCTACGGCTCCATGCTGCTGGAGAGTTTCGTCGCCATCATGGCCCTGATCGCCGCCTGCGTGCTCCAGCCCGGCGTCTACTTCGCGGTGAATTCGCCGGCCGGAGTCTTCGGCGGCACTCCGCAGGCGGCGGTCGAGACCATCGCCTCCTGGGGATTCCCGGTGACCGTCGCGGACATGAACGCGCTCGCCCGGGATGTGGGAGAGGCGAACCTCTTCCACCGCACGGGCGGCGCGCCGTCGCTGGCCCTGGGTATGGCGCAGATCTTCGCCCAGAGCCGTGGCGGCCACGCCATCCTCGCCTTCTGGTATCACTTCGCCATTATGTTCGAGGCCCTGTTCATCCTCACCATCCTGGACGCCGGCACGCGCGTCGGCCGCTTCATGCTCCAGGATTTCGCCGGCCACTTCCACAAGCCCTGGGGCCGCACCAGTTGGATGCCGGGGGTGATCGCCGCCAGCGCCGCCATCGTCTGTGCCTGGGGCTACTTCCTCTACCAGGGCGTGCGCGATCCGCTCGGCGGTATCAACTCGCTCTGGCCCATGTTCGGCATCGCCAATCAACTGCTGGCCGCGGTGGCGTTGTGCGTGTCCACCACCATCCTCATCAAGATGCACGGCAGGCGCTACCTGTGGATCACCGCCGTCCCGCTGGGCTGGCTGGTCACGGTCACCTTCACCGCCGGGTTCCAGAAGATCCTCTCGCCGTACCCGCGCCTCGGCTTCCTGGCCCACGCCGCCGGCTTGCGGCGTCAGCTCGATGCCGGCCAGATTGCGGCCTCGAAAATCGGCGAGACTCACGCGCAGATTTTCAACGACCGGCTCGATGCGGTGGTCTGCAGCATCTTTTTGGTGCTGGTGGCGACCGTCCTGGCGGATTCGATCCGCGTCTGGACCGGCCTGCTCCGTGGAACGCGGGAAGCTAAGACCACCGAGACGCCCTTCGTGGCCTCGAACCTCCAGGAGGACGCCATATGAAGCGCCTGAAACGGTTCGGCCAGTTCGTGCTGGACCTGCTGCGCGAGCTCAGCGACGAGAACGCCTATCGCCGCCACCTCGCCGCCCACGGCCGCGCCCCCTCCCGCGCAGAGTGGCAACGCTTCTCCGACGAGCGCCTCCGCGCCCGCTACATCCGGCCCAGGTGCTGTTAGCATTACAATGACGACCCCCAATCGGCCTTATCGGTGGCTGGCAGAGTATTACGACAAGCTCTTCACGTTTCATCTGTCCTGGTTCGAGGCGGCCCGCCAGCGCCTGCTCGGCCGGATTCTGCCGCGCCTGGAATCCGCTTGCGACCTGGCCTGTGGCACCGGCACGACCGCCCTGCTGCTCGCGGCCAAGGGGATCAAGATGTTTGCCGTCGATCTCTCCCCGGCGATGTGCCGGCTCGCCCGCCAGAAGGCCCGCCGCGCACGCCTGCCGCTCAGCGTCTTTCGCGCCGACATGCGGAGCTTTCGGCTGCCTGAGCCAGTCGACCTGGTGTTGTGCGAATTCGACGCGCTGAATCACGTTCCCCGCAAAGCGGACCTGGCGCGGGTGGCTCGCGCGGTCGCGCGCGCCTTGCGGCCCGGCGGCTATTTCTACTTCGATGTGAACAACCACCTCGCATTTGAAAAGATCTGGCCGGGTACCTGGTGGATCGAGAAACCCGGCGTAGCACTTGTGATGCATGGAGGCTATGACCGCCGGCGCGACAAAGGCTGGAGCGATGTCGAATGGTTCATTCGGGAGGGACGCCGCTGGCGACGGCATCGCGAGCGCGTCGAGCAGGTCTGCTGGACTCCAGCCGAGATCCGCCGGACACTGCGCGAAGCCGGCTTCGACCAGGTCCGCGCCTGGGACGCCACGCCCTTCATGAAGACCGACCCGTCGATCCGCCCCGGCTACCGCACCTTCTGCCTGGCGCGCCGGGCGAAGAGCTGATTCACAGGGCCGTCCGCTCCATCCGCAGGGCGATGCCGTTTCGGAATTCCGGCGTTTGCACAACTCTCTGCCCACCTGTGTGCCGGAAGCTTTCCAGCCTCTCGACTTCTCCCGTCTTGGTATTGACCCACCGGCCGGAATACTCTCCCGCGGGCAGTTCCAGCGTCACCGCGATCGGTCCGCTCCCATCGAAGTACATCCCATACTCCCGCCCGGGAGCCGACAAGACCCGCGCGTAAGCCCCGGCTGCGTGCTTTACGGTCCCCGTGTCCGGCGCCAGATCCGTCAAAGACATCGAATGCAGGAATTGACTCAAGACGCGTAGCTGCCGGCGCAGCGTCGAGCTCCCGCCGCCGGGACCGTTCGGCTCCGCGTCGCTGCCATCCTCGTGCCCAACCGTGAACGAGTAGTCCAGGTTGTTGAACGCGCTGCCGCCCGATAACATGAAATTCCAGGCCTGCCGCCGGTACGCAGCGTCGTCCCTCCCAAGAAAGCCCGTCTCATCGTAGGAGAGGGCCGTCCCCAGGCCATAGTTGGCGAGGACCGCGGCAGGGTAAGCGTAATGGAAGTTCACGATGCTGACGCCCGGCGCGAGCTGGCGCACGGGGAACCCGAAATTGCAGCAATTCTGTGCGATCGGATGCTTGTTCGGAAGTCCGGCCTCTTCGCTCGCGATCCACCCGGCCACCCGCGCCTGCCAGGCCATCGAAAGCTCGTCGGCCAGGTCGATCGAGTTCGGATACTGGTCGCGCGCGGGCGGCAGCAGGTATGGGTTCACGACATCCGCCAGCACCGTGCGGTCGGACCACGGCTCGTTCTGGATTTCGAAGATCACATTATCGAACCCGTTTGCCTCCCGCACCAGTTTTCGTGCGTACCGTTCCTGATGCGCCAGAATGTTGCCGTTCTCCAGCGTGTGGAGTTTCTTCCACTCGATCGCGTCCGTGGCGTTGACGTTGTTGGCCGGGTTCAGAGGGCTTACGGCCCACTGCATCTCCTGATAGTGCGAGGAGAACAGCGTCACTTCCACCACAATGCCCCGCTTCGCCGCTTCAGCGAGGAAATCGCGGAAGCGTGCCACAAACTCCGGGTTCCATCGGTCCAGGTCGAACTTGTTTCCTCCGCCTTCGTATCCGGGTGTTTCGCTCCGCACCCAGGGCGCGACCAGCCGTCCGGGACCGGGCGCCAGATTGTTGCGCCGAATCCCGAAAGACTTCGACGGCACTTCCACGTAGCTCCCACCGAACAGACGTGTGTAGTTCATGCCGTCCGCTGCGAGTGTCGCCAGATACCGCTGGTAGTCGAAAGCGCCGTTCAACACCGCCCCATAATGCTCGGCGCTGGTGACCAGCGCCACCGCCCTTCCGCGAAACAGGAAGTAGTGCGGATTCTTCGGATGGAGCCGGATCGGCTCCCCCGCCGCTGCCGGCAGCAGAACGGCGGCCAAAACGGCTATTGCGCGAAGCGTCATGGTCGTGGTCCCTCCGCAATTGTATCCCGACGGCGTTCCTGCAGCCGGCGGCCAGCATGCCATATATATGTTATGCTGCTGGTATGAGGCGAACCACCATCTTCCTGCCCGATGAGGTGCACGAGCAGCTCCGGCAGGACGCCTTTCGGGCCAAAACCAGCATGGCGGAACTCATTCGCACCAGGCTGCGGAGCTCGATCGACCGGCCCCGGAGGCGCGGATCTCCGCAGGACCCCATTTTGAAGGTGGCCGGCGTTTGCCGCGGCCCCGTCCTGTCGAGCGAAATCGACGAGTCGCTGTATGGCCGTTGAGCGGGTGTTCGTGGACACCTGGGCCTGGCTGGTCCTGGCGAACGACCGTGACCCGGCCTTTGACAGCGTCGCGCGGATCCGCGCCAACGCGGCCGGCCAGGCCGGTGCGTGGGTGACCACCGACTATGTACTCGACGAGACCGTGACCCGGCTGTTCGCGCTGGCGCCGTTCTCCGACGCGCGCCGGTTCACGGAAGGGATTTTCGAGGCCTCCCGCCCCGGACTGGTGGACATCGAACACGTGACCCCGGAGCGCTTCAGTCGAGCTTGGCGCCTGCGCCTGCGCTATCGCGACAAGCCGCGTATTTCGTTCACCGATCTCACAAGCTTTGTGGTCATGCGCGAACTCGGGTTGCGACACGCGCTAACCGGCAACGCCCATTTCGAGCAAGTGGGCCTCGGATTCCTCAGGCTTCCTTGAGGGCTCCGGCGTCGGTCGCTGCTTCGGGGTCGCCGACCATCCTACCAGAACCGCGGTTGCGGCCCGTCGGCCTGCCCTGCGCGTAACTGGTGCGTCGCCGTAATCAAGGGACTTCTTGATCTAGACGGGTGAGAATCGCGGCGTGTGCGATGTATGATTGTCCATGGAGTTTGCACGGCGGGTTTCGGGTTTGAAAGTCCTTTCCATGAACAGTACATTGAGGCACATCTTCCTACCGGCGCTATTGGCCGCGACTCTCGCGGCGACCGCGGCGGCCCAACAGGCCAAGCCCATTGCGAATTGGTCCAACCTCAACCAACTTGTCACGGGAGCGGAGATTCGGGTCACGCTTGCGACCGGGAAGACCCTGCGTGGGTTCGTGCAGCGCGTGACTCCCGAGTCACTGGCGATCAACGCGACGACCAGCCAGGAGACGCTCTCCCGGCAAGACATCCGGCGCGTCGCACTGAAGCGGCCTGGGCATCGCGGACGAAACACGCTCATCGGGCTGGCGATTGGAACGGGCGCCGGCCTGGCCGCGGGCGCCGGCGTGGATTCCCAGGCGGCCCACGGCGACTGGTTTCCGTATGCCGGCAAAGCGGTGCTCACGCCGCTGGGAGCGCTTATAGGCACGGTGGTCGGGGTGGCGCTGCCTACCGGTGGATGGCGCGACGTGTATCGCGCGCCATGAGGCGCGGCGGGCTGAATCCCGGCAGGCGCAGCACTTCACCGCCACTTGGTCTAACGTGCAACCCTTGAATGTGCGCCAGTCGACGCGGGGCCCGAAGCCTAGTTCTCGGGACTTGGTGGGTGTGCTGTTTCTCCGACCGTGCTTGGACTACGGCGCACTCGGGAAGTTACTCCGCCAACCGCCACCCACCCGGGCGTGCTTGGCCGTGTGACGCGACCTACTCGTACCGCAACGCCTCGATGGGGTCCAGGCGCGCGGCTTTGATCGCGGGCAGCAGGCCGGCGACTAGGCCTACGGTTTCCAGCAGCACCGTCGAAGTCAGGACCGCGAACATCGAGATCTGGAGGTGGATGTCGCCGGCGCCGCTGGTGTCTTTGAAGATCGGCCCGAGCAGGGGGAGGGTTTCGAGCATGGAGGTCGCGGCCCAGCCGGCCGCCACGCCAAACGCGCCGCCGGCCGTCACGATGGCCATGGCTTCCAGCAGGAACTGCGCCAGAATCGAGCGGCGTGTCGCGCCCAGCGACTTGAGTACGCCGATCTCGCGCGTCCGCTGCGGGTCCGCGGAACCGGCTGCTCTCACCGCCTCTTCCAAGTCGCTCGCGGTGGGGCGGATGCAAACCCAGTCAAAAGGACTGTCGATGGTTCCGTATTCGGTGTCCGTTCACTCTGAACAAGCCATGCATTTTCATGGGATTACTGTTCGTAGAGTGTGTGCGCCCTCGTCCCAAGAGCCACACCTGCAATCGTGCACACAACACGTAACGAGCACAACAAAAATGTTGTACTACTGGTTTGTTGTGCTATTATACTGGTATGAGCCAAACTGGAATTCCTGGAAGCATGGGGCGGCTAGCCGAGGGCGTCGCCTTCTTTGATCGCGAGGAAGTCATGTGGCGAGCCTGGGACCTGCTGGAAACCTCGAATCTGCTGCTGCTCGCGCCAAGGCGCGTGGGGAAGAGCTCCCTGCTGAAGCGGATGGAGCAGGATGGTCCCGCTAGGGGCTACAAGACGCTCTACCTCCCGGTTCCGGACGCGGAGGACGAGCTGGACTTCATGAAACGGTTGATCCGGGCGTTCCGAGACACGGATTGGGCTCCTGGGGGCTGGGTCGCGGCGTTCAAGAGCAGTCTCCCGGAAGATCTTGAGTTCGTGATCAAGACGAGTTTGATCGAGCTGAGGGCGAAGAACTTCGATTGGCGGCGCCCAGCGGAAGAGTTGGAAACGTTGCTAAAGGGTGCGGATTCGAAGACGCTGCTGCTGATCGACGAGTTGCCGTTGTTGATCGGCAGCATCGTCCGCCAGGATCCCTCCGGGAGCGGAGCCGAGCGCTTTCTGCTATGGCTCAAACGGCTGAGGGAACAGTACCAGCCACGCTGGTTCCTTGCAGGCTCCATCGGGCTGGATTCGGTCGCTCGCAAGCTGAAACTGTCGGGAACGATTCACGACCTCCAGCCGGTTGAACTGGCCGAGTTCAGCCCGGAGAAAGCGCGCGAGTACCTGGTGGGTCGAGGCCAGTTCTATCAGTGGCAACTCACGCCGGAAACTATCGGGGCAGTTCTGGACGCCGTCGAATGGCCGATCCCATTTCACCTGAATCTCGTGTTCGAGGAGCTTCGGGCAGTGGTCAGCGAGGGCCACGGAGACCCCTCGCCCGCGCTGGTGGACATGGCGCTCGCGAGACTGATGGCGCACGGCCGGACTCATTTCGATCACTGGGATGAGCGGCTGAACAAGATACTGGACGCGCGCTTCCCGCACTATTGCGAAATCATCCTCGGCCTGGCCTGCCGCGAAACAGGTGGCGTCAAGGTCGAAACGCTCGAACTGAGGCTGAGTCAGGAAGTGAGCGACGACGGGGAACGGACGGAAATACTCCGCCAGTTGCTCGACTTGCTGATCAGCGATGGATATTTGGTGCGCCGGCGGGACGCGGTGCGCTTTCGCTCCGCCTTGTTGCGCCGGTACTGGCGGGAGGTGCAGGGATGAGCGAAAGCAGACGATTCCCCTTCGGCGGCGTACCGGTCTACAACCCCCTGTCGCTGAGCAAGGTCGAGGCGCTCGCGCAGTTCCATGCGCGTCAGGCCGCCTGCGAGAGCCTGATGAAGCTGCTCCGCGAGGAGCGCCCATCCCACGTCTTGATCATCGGCACGCGGGGCATGGGTAAGACGACTCTGCTCCAGCGCGTGCACTACGGTGTTGAGGATGACCCTGAGTTGAACAGCCGGTACTTGGTGCTGGCGTTCCCCGAAGAGCAATACAACGTCAACCGGCTGCATCGCTTTCTGCTCAACGCGGTGGACGCCCTGACGGATGCCGTCGAGAGACTCGGGAACGGCTGGATGCTGGAGCGAATCGAGAAATCCGCCGACTTACTGGGTAAACTCAGTCCGGAGGAAATCCAAGAACGGGTGCCGAAGTTCCTGGCCGAGGTCGGCCAGGAGATGGGAAAGAGTCTTCTGCTGCTGGTGGACAACGCAGACCGGCTTTTCGACATGATCGAAGAACGGGAGCAGTGGCGGCTGCGAGAGTTGCTCTCCAGCCGGCGCGATCTGACCCTCTTCGGAGCGACGACGCAGGCGAGCGAGGGGGTCTACGGGCCGGATCGCGCTTTCTTCGAGTTCTTCCAGATTCATGTGCTCACGCCGCTGACCCTGGCGGAGGTGCGGGACCTGCTGCTTCGGTTGAGCGAGTCGGTGGAGGAGAACCCGGGCGAGAAGGGGAGCGCGAAGCAGAGGGTGGAAGAGTGGCTCGCCGCCGATGCAGCTCGTTTGCGTACCCTCGTGCAGTTGACCGGGGGCAACCCGCGCACCACGGTGATGCTCTTCCATCTCGTGCTGGACGGCCTGGAGGGGCGCGCCCGCGAGTACTTGGAACAATTGCTCGACCAGTGTACGCCGACCTACAAAGGTCGCGTGGACGAGTTGCCGTCCCAGGCGCAGCAGGTGTTCGACGCCGTCGCGCAGAGGTGGGACCCTGTGATGGCTATGGAGGTGGCGGATGACACGGGTCTCGAAACCAGCATCGTATCGACGCAGTTGACCCGTCTTGTGCGGCAAGGGCTTCTGGAGAAAGCAGATCCTGGGGACAGCAAGAAGGCGCTGTACCAAGTGGCTGAGCGGTTCTTTAACATTTGGTATCTGATGCGAGCAAGCCGGCGGGTCCGGACAAAGCTGAGGTGGTTTGTCGAGTTCCTGCGGGTCTTCTTCGATTCCGAAGAGTTGGAGCACATGGCGTGGGAGCGGCTGGAGCACTTTCGAGGCGCCGGACGGACCCGGCCAGCGGAAATCGAAACTGCCTTCGCTTACGTTCTTGCCTCGGGCGCAGACCGCGACAGGATCGAAGACTATCTTCGGCGAGAGTGCGCCGATATGGAGCCGAAATGGCGACCCTATGTCGAGTCGATGCGGTGCCCGGAGAGCAGTAGCCCCGACGAGAAAGAAGCGCTTCGAAAAGCAGTGGAAATGGAGCCAGACAACGCTGAGAATTGGAGACGTTTAGGCCGCGTTCTCGCCCAAGGACCTGAGTTTGCTGAAGCGGAAGCCGCTCTTCTGAGAGCGATCGATCTCGACCCGGAGTCGGCTTGGTCTTGGAACAGGCTCGGCGATGTCCTGACTGAGATTCCCGAGCGAGCGACGGACGCGGAGGCGGCCTACCGCAAAGCGATCGAGCTCGAACCGAAGTCTGCTGGGTTCTGGGCCGACCTTGGAAGTCTTCTTGAGGGAACGCCCGAGCGAGCGGACGAAGCGGAGGCGGCCTACCGGAAGGCGATCGAGCTCGACCCGGAGTCGGCTTGGTCTTGGAACAGGCTTGGCGATGTCCTGACTGAGATTCCCGAGCGAAGGAAGGACGCGGAGGCGGCCTACCGGAAGGCGATCGAGCTCGAACCGAAGTCTGCTGGGTTTTGGGCCGACCTTGGCGGTCTTCTTCGGAGAACGCCGGAGCGAGCGGACGAAGCGGAGGCGGCTCTTCGGAAGGCGATCGATCTCGACCCGGAGTCGGCTTGGCCCTGGGCCAACCTTGGCAGTCTTCTTCGGCGCACGCCGGAGCGAGCGGACGAAGCGGAGGCCGCTCTTCGGAAGGCGGTCGAACTCGACCCGGAGTCGGCCTGGCCCTGGGCCAACCTTGGCAGTCTTCTTCGGAGTACGCCGGCGCGAGCGGACGAAGCCGAGGCGGCTCTTCGGAAGGCGATCGAGCTCGGCCCGGAGTTTGCTTGGCCCTGGGCCGTTCTTGGCGATTTTCTTGGGAGCACGCCCGAGCACGCGGACGAAGCCGAGGCGGCTCTTCGGAAGGCCATCGAACTCGACCCGGAGTTTGCTTGGCCCTGGGCCAACCTTGGCACTCTTCTTGGGAGCACGCCCGAGCGCGCGGACGAAGCCGAAACGGTCCTTGTGAAGGCGATCGAACTCGACCCGGAGTCGGCTTCGCCTTGGAACAGGCTTGGCGACGTCCTGACTGAGATTCCTGAGCGAACCAGGGACGCGGAAGCGGCGTACCGCAAGGCGATCGATCTCGACCCGGAGTCCGCTGGGTTCTGGGCCGACCTTGGCGATCTTCTGGGGAGGGCGCCCGAGCGAGCGGACGAAGCCGAGGCCGCGTTCGCCAAGGCTCTGGAGATAGACCCGCGTAGCGGAGACCTCTGGGGCTCGCTAGGATTCCTGCTGGCATGTCGGGCGGGGAAGCCTCGGGAGGCGGAAGTTGCTCTGCGTAAGTCGGTGGAGCTGGAACCAGGCAGCTCTCGAAACCTGCGGAACCTGGGCGTGTTGCTCTACTGCGAGATGCTTCAGGAGAACGAGGCAGTGCAGTACATCCGTCGAGCCCATCAGCTCGATCCAACGGACCCTGTATCGCCAGACGTGTCGGCAGCAATTCTCGCGGCTTGCGTCCGAGGATCCGAGACCGGGGACGAGCAGCCCCCGATCTTCATGGAGGCATCTCGTAGAGCTACTTTCTGGGATGGACTTCTCCTACTGTGCCAGAACTATCCGCCTTTTGGAAAGATCCTCCTTGCGATCTGCGACCTGGTTCAGGAACGAGACACCTCGGATGGATTCGTGCCCCTATATCGGGCCGTCGCGCTGGCTCAACTCCGCGACTTTCCTCGTGCGTCCGTGGCTCTGGACGACGCGCTCGTGGGCGATCCTATTGACCTGTTTTCGGCCGGACGCAAGGCACTCGAAGTCTTCTTCGCCGCCGCCGTGCGATGCGGGCGGGTTCGGGATTGCATCGAGTTGCTCGACAAGAAGGGGTGGAAGGATGCCTGGCGCCCTATCTACGAGGCGTTGAAGGCGGTCGAGGCAGGCTCGGGTGAGTACTTGAAGCGGGTCGCGGTCGAAATCCGGGAGCCGGCCGCACGGATCCTGCGCCGAATTGCACCGCAGTTGCCGGGGTTGCCCGCACGAACGAGCTGAATGGGGGCGTCGAGGAATCCTACTCGTACCGCAACGCCTCGATGGGGTCCAGGCGGGCGGCTTTGATCGCCGGGAGCAGGCCGGCGACCAGGCCCACGGTCTCCAGCAGCACCGTCGATGTCAGCACCGCGAACATCGAGATCTGCAGGTGGATGTCTCCGGCGCCGCTGGTGTCCTTGAAGATCGGCCCGAGCAGGGGAAGGGTCTCGAGCATGGAAGTCGCGGCCCAGCCCGCGGCCACGCCAAACGCGCCGCCGGCCGTCACGATGGCCATGGCTTCCAGCAGGAACTGCGCCAGAATCGAGCGGCGCGTCGCGCCAAGCGACTTGAGCACGCCGATCTCCCGCGTCCGCTGCGTGACCGAGACCAGCATGATGTTGGCCAGGCCCACGCCGCCGATGGCCAGCGTGAGGGTCCCGATGAAGGCCAGCAGCAGCCGCAGCGCGATGCCCATGGTATCGACCAGCCGCATGTACTCGTTGAAGATGAAGGTGCGCACGGCGCGCTCGTCGTTCGGGGAGAAATTGTGGATCCGGGCGAGCACCTCCCGCACCTGTCGCACCGCCTTCTCGCGGAAGATGGGATTCGCCGGCATCCACACGAAGTCGTCGGGGTACTTCAAGTCGCGAAACAGGGACGCGGTCTCGTAAGGGATGAACGCGCACTCGTTGTCCGGCGAGTTGTAGTTGGCGACTTGCGTCTTGGTTTTCAGAACTCCGACCACGCTGAAGCGCAGTCCGTTGATGGTGATCTCCTCGCCTTCCGGCCGCATCTCGCCGAACAGTTTCTCCGCCGCTTTGGCCCCCAGGACCGCCACCCGCTGCTTCTGCACTTCATCGTCGGGCGTGAGCCACCGGCCCGACCCCATGGTCTGGTTGCGAATACGCCCGTAAGCGACTTTGACGGCGCGCACCATCATGGTGTTGGTGCGGTACCCGCGCACCACGGTCATCCCGCCCGTCATCAGCTCGGGCGAAATGGCCGCCACCAGGGGAACCGTCTCGCGGATCGCCTCCACGTCCGAGAGCTCCAGCCGGACCCTCCGGCCGGCGCGCTCGCCGCCCGCCTGGGAGGAAGTCCGCCCGCCGAACATGAGGATGAGGTCCTGCCCGATGGAGCGGAACGCCGTCTGCAGCGCGATGTGGAAACCGTCTCCGTAAGAGTACAGAATGACGAAGCAGGCCACTCCCCAGGCCAGGCTGATCATGGTGAGGATGCTGCGCTGCCGGTTGAACTTCAGGGCCTGCGCCGCCTCGCCGAAGATGGAGCCGATGCGCATGGATCTCCGCTCAGCGCTCGTAGCTCAGCGCCTCGACGGGGGTGAGCGAGGCCGCGCGCCAGGCGGGCCAAAGCGCGGAGGCCACCGCGATCACGCCCAGCGCGGCGAACGCCACCGCGGTGGTTGTGCCGTTCACCGGAAGCCCGCCGAACATCTCCCGCTTGGGGAGGGTGTTGACCGCGGCGGCGATCCCATAAGCGCCTAACCAGCCGCACAAACCGCTCACCCCGGCCAGCAGCACGCCTTCCAGAAGGTAATCCACCAGGATCCGGCCGCGGGTGGCGCCGACCGCTTTGCGCAGCCCGATTTCCCGCGTGCGCTCGGTCACCGAGACCAGCATGATGTTCATCACGCCGACGCCGCCCAGGGTGAGCGTCACCACCGCGATCGCCCCGAGGAAGAGGGTCATGGAAGTGAAAATGCGGTCCACCAGCCGCGCGTTCTCCACCGTGTCCCAGATGAACACGGCGCTCTTGTCGTCGGGATCGAAGCGATGGTTGCGCGCCAGCACGCGCAGCACCTGATCTCGCGCGGCCTGCCAGTCGTCGAGCGAGGCCGGAACATAGATCAGGTCGTTCACGATGCCGGGCTGAAAATTCGGGTCGTTGGGCGGCATATCGCGCACCATGGTGGAGTACGGAACGTAGATCTTGTCGCTATCCAGGCCGTTGTAGCTGCTGTTCTGGGTCTTGGGCGGCATCAGCCCAACGATCCGGAACGGCAGCCCATTGAGCGCCACGCTTGCGCCCGGCTCGACCGGCCGCTCGCCGAACAACTGCTTCCGGACGTTGTCCCCCAGCACCGCCACGCGCGCCGCGCCGGTGTCGTCCTCCTCCGCCAGGAACCGGCCGCGATCCACCGGGATGTTGCGGATCTTCGAGTACTGGGCCTCGACGCCCATCGCGCCAAACACGCCGCTGTTGAACTGGCTCACGGCGCGGACCCCGTTCTGCAACTCGCTCACCACCACGCTGACCCGGAAGCACTCCGTGCGGATGTCGCGCACGTCGTCGTAGTTCAGCCGGATGCGCCTCCCCGCGCGCTGGCCGCCGGCCTGCTTTTCCGTCCGGCCCCCAAAGATGATGACGATGTTCTCGCCGATCTGCCGGAACCGGTCGCGCTGGCCTTCCTTGAAGCCGTCGCCCATGGCCACGATCAGCACGATCGAGGCGACGCCCCAGGCAATCCCCGCCATGGTCAGAAAGCTGCGGAGCTTGTTGCGCAGGAGGCTGGAAAGGACATGGCCCAGCAGTTCTGTCAGGAATGCCACGCGGCGCCCCCCGCCAACCTATTGCAGGATTACCTGCTGGCCCTCGGAGAGGCCCTTCACGATCTGCATCTTCGATCCGTTGCTGATCCCCGTCGCGACCGCCACCCGCCTTTTGCCGCTCTGGAGGGTGGCGTCCGGAACCTCGACCTCGGTCGAGCGGTCTTTCTTGTAGATGATCGCCCCCTCGGGCACGGCCAGGACTCCCTTGCGCTCCTCCAGCATGATCTCGGCGTTGGCCGTCATGGTAGCCATGAGTTTCCGGGATTCGTTGGAAATGGAGACACGCACCTCAAACGTCGTGACGTTGTCTTTCTCCACTCCCATGGGAGACATCTTCGTTACTTTGCCGGTGAAGGTCTGATCTTTGTACGATTCCACCTTGATGCGGGCCGGCTGGCCCAGGTAGACCTTTCCGATGTCGCTCTCGTCCACCTTCCCCTTGACGTAAACCTCCCGCAGGTCCCCCAGCGTCATGATCAAAGTGGCGCCGGATCCCATCGTCAGAATGGAGCTGACGGCGTCGCCCACCTCGCGGTCGCGGGAGAGCACCACGCCATCGATCGGCGAGACGATAGTCGCGTTGCGCAGGTCTTCTTCGGCCTGCGCCAGCACGGCCCGCGACTGTTCCACCTGGGCCTCGGCCCTGGCAATGGCGGCCCTGGCCACCCCCAGGTTCACCACCGCCTGCTGCTGGCGGTTGATTGCCATCTCGTAGTTCTTTTCGGCGTCGTCCCGAGCGTTCTGCGCGATGAGTCCGTCGCGGAACATCTCCCGCGCGCGCTCCATGTCGCGCTTCAGGAATGGGATGTCCGGGCCGACCGCCTCCACCTTGTACCGCTCGTACTCGGCCTGCGCGCTCTTGAGCGCCGCCTCCGCCATGCCCAGGGCCGCGCGCGCCTGCCGCAGTTTGGGCAGCAGATCGTTCTGGTCCAGTTCGCAGATCACCTGTCCCTGGCGGACCAGGTCCCCGACGTTCACCGGCAACTTCAGGATGATCCCGCTGGCCTTGGACTTGATTTCCACTTTCGTCGTGGGCTCGATCTTGCCGGTGGCCACGACCGAGCGCGCCAGGTCCATCCGTTCCACGCGCGCGAGCCTTTCAGGATCGATCGTGGACGGTGTGCGGGTGAGAGCCTTCAGCGAGAAGAATGCCGCACAGCCCAGCGCCACGACCACCGCCAGCACAATCCAAACGACGGAGCGCTTCTTTCGCGTGGCCATAGTTTCGATGCCCTATCTACGAGTTTACGTAATGGACCGCCAAGTCGTTCCCAGGGATCGCATCTGTTAGCCTGTAATTGATGTCCCAAGTCCTGCTGCTGGTACTGCTGAGCTTCGTCGCCTGGGCGCAGAAACCGCCCGGCACTCGCACCGACAACGTCAAAGACGTCCTCCACGGCGTTGAGATCATTGACCCTTACCGCTGGCTGGAGGACCAGGACAGCCCGGAGACACGCGCCTGGATCGATGCCCAGAACGCCTACTCGCGGCCAATGCTGGACCGCATTCCGGGGCGCGATCAGGTGCGCAAGCGCCTGGCGGAACTGATGAACATCGACCGCATCGGGATGCCGCGGGCCCGCGGCGGCCGCTACTTTTTCACACGGCGGCGCGTGGGCCAGGATCAGCCCGTCCTCTACATGCGCGAGGGGCTTGAGGGCCAGGACCAGGTGCTCGTCGATCCCGCTCCGCTCAGCCCGGACCGCACCACCTCGGTCAACTTCCTGGACATTTCCGAGGATGGCAAGCTGGTGGCCTACGGCATCCGCCGCGGCGGCGAAGACGAAGTCACCGTCAAGCTGCTCGACGTGGACAGCCGCAAGGAACTCCCCGATGAATTGCCACGCGGCCGCTATGGTATTTCGATTCAGCCGGACCGCGGAGGCTTCTACTACAGCCGGTTCGAGAAGGCGGGGCCGCGCGTCTACTACCACGCGATAGGCAAGCCCGCCGCACAGGACCGCGAGGTCTTCGGCCAGGGCTACGGGCCGGAGAAGATGATCGGCGCTGACGTCTCCGAGGGTGGGCGCTACCTGCTGATCCATGTCTTCGAGGGCAGCGCCGGCGAACGGACCGAGATCTGGGCGCAGGACCTCGTCCGCGGCACGCCGCTGGCCCCCATCGTCAAGGACCTTCGCGGCAGGTTCTTCGGCAGCATCGGCGGCGACACCTTGTACCTCCATACGGACTGGCAGGCGCCCAACGGCCGCGTGATCGCCGTGGACCTGCGCAACCCCGCGCGCGAGCGCTGGCGGGAAGTGATCCCGGCGGGCCAGGCGCCCATCGAGAACTTCGCCGCCGTGGGCGGGATGTTGTTCGTCGAACACCTCCGCAACGTCTCCTCCACGCTCAGCGTTTTCACGCCCGAGGGCAAGCGCGTGCGCGACGTCGATTTGCCCGGCATCGGCTCCGCGAGCGAGGTGAGCGGCAACTGGGGCGGCCACGAGGCGTTTTTCCAATTCGATTCGTTCCACATCCCCGATACGATCTACCGCTACGACAGCGCCAGCGGGAAGCAGGAAGTGTGGTGGCGCGCCAGTGTTCCGATCGACCGCGGCAAGCTGGAGCTGAAGCAGGTCTGGTACGCCTCCAAGGACGGCACCAAGATCCCCATGTTCCTGCTCTACCGCAAGGGGCTGCGCCTGGACGGCTCGAACCCGGTGTTCCTCACCGCCTACGGCGGATTCGATGTCAGCCTCAGTCCCGCCTTCGCGCCCAAAGCGGTTCTGTGGGCCGAAAATGGCGGCGTCTTCGCCCAGCCAAACCTGCGCGGCGGCGGGGAGTTCGGCGAAAAGTGGCACGAGGCCGGCATGCACGGGAAGAAACAGAACGTCTTCGACGACTTCTTCGCCGCCGCCGAGTGGCTCATCCGGAACCGCTTCACCAGCCCCTCGCGCCTGGCGATTTCCGGGGGCAGCAACGGCGGGCTGCTCGTAGGCGCCGCGATCACCCAGCGGCCGGAGATGTTCCGCGCGGCGATCTGCGCCTACCCGCTGCTCGACATGCTGCGCTTCCACAAGTTCCTGGTGGCGCGCTGGTGGGTCCCCGAGTACGGCTCCGACGACGACCCAAAGCAGTTCCAGTACATCTACGCCTACTCGCCCTACCACCACGTCCGCCGCGGCGTGAAGTACCCGGCGGTGTTGTTCGTCAGCGGCGACGGCGATACCCGCGTCGCCCCCCTGCACGCCCGCAAGATGACCGCGCTCCTCCAGGCGTCCACCGGCTCAGACCGCCCCATCCTGCTCCGCTACGACACCAAGGCCGGCCACAGCCGCGGCTTGCCCATCGGCAAGCAGATCGACGACCTCGCCGACGAGCTGGCGTTCCTGTACTGGCAATTGGGGGTGAGCCAATGAAACGACTCCTCTGCCTTGCCGCACTCTGTGGCCTGCCGCTCGCCGCCACCGATCCCCCGCTGCCGCTTCCTCCGCTCCGGCAGCAGGCCGAGATCCAGCAGCAGTGGCTGCGCCTGCGCCTGGAGCGCGTGCTGCCGGCGCTCATGCGCAAACACGGCGTCCGGATGTGGCTGGTCGTCTGCCGCGAGTACAACGAAGATCCCGCCTTCTTCTCGCTGGTCTCTCCGACCGTCATGGCCGCGCGGCGCCGCACCATCCTGGTCTTCTTCGATCGCGGCGAAGACAAGGGCGTCGAGCGCCTGGCTCTCGGCGGCGGCTCCAATGGCGGCCTCTACACCGTCTACCGCGATCCCGATCAGCCCAACCGCGAAATCTACGGCGACGCCCAATGGCTGCTGTTGCGAAAGCTGGTGGACGAGCGCAAGCCCGCCACCATCGCCATCGACGTCTCGCACACCCACGCGTTCGCCGACGGCCTCTCCGCGGGCGAGCGCGAGGCGCTCGAAGACGCGCTCGGCCCGGACCATCTCAAGCGTGTGGTGCGCGCCGAGAATCTCGCGCTCGAATACATCGAGGTGCGCCTTCCGGAGATGCTGCCCCATTACCGGCAGATGATGGAGACCGCGCGCTGGCTGATCGCCCGCGCCTTCTCGAACGAAGTCGTCACGCCGGGCAAGACGACCAGCCAGGACGTGGTCTGGTGGCTGCGCCAGCAGACCGCCAATCTCGGCCTGGGCACGTGGTTCCAACCCTCGGTGCGCGTGCAGAAGGCCGAGAAGGCCGGCGTCGGCCCGGCCGCCGAGGAAGGCGCGGTGGTGATCGAGCGCGGCGACGTGTTGCACGTCGATTTTGGCATCACCGCGCTGCGGCTCAATACCGATACGCAGCACATGGGCTACGTGCTGCGCGAGGGCGAAACCGGCCCGCCCGCCGGCATCCTCCACGCGCTCAAGAACGCCAACCGCCTCCAGGACATCGTCCTCGAGCGCCTGCGCCCCGGCCGCTCCGGAAACGAAGTGCTCGCCGACGCGCTGGCGGTCATGAAGGCTAACGGCGTCCAGGGCTCCGTCTATTGCCATACCATTGGCGATCACGGCCACGGCGCCGGACCGCTGATCGGCTTGTGGGACCGCCAGCAAGTCGTGCCCGGCCGCGGCGACACCCTGGTGCTGCCGAATACCTGGTTTTCGATCGAGCTGTCCGCCACCACGCCGGTGCCGGAATGGGGCGGCCGCGACCTCTGGATCGGCCAGGAGGAGGACGTTGTCGTCGACGAGGCCGGCCGCGTCTCCTGGGTGCTCCCCCGCCAGACCGAGTTTCACTTGGTGCGATAGGCACGGCCCGCGCTCGATTGCCGTGTAGAATATGCACAGAAGGGGGCGATCATGCGACCCTACGTGGATTGGCAGCGGCTGCCGCGATTGGCCGGAGCACTGGGGCTGATTGCCGCGGTGACGTTGGTTTACGTCCGCGTCCTTCACGTGAACGCCACCACGGTGGCGCTCAGTTTCCTGCTCGCGATCCTGGCGATCGCCACCTGGTGGAGTCTGCCCGAAGCCGTGCTCGCGTCCGTCGCCGCGGTGCTCTGCTTCAACTATTTCTTTCTGCCTCCGGTCGGCGCCCTCACCATCGCCGACCCTCAAAACTGGGTCGCCCTGGCGGCCTTTTTGGTGACCGCGGTCACCGCGAGCCAGTTGTCCGCCAAAGCCAAGCGCCGGGCCGCGGAGGCCCTGCACCGGCGCGCGGAGATGGAACGCCTCTACAACCTCAGCCGCGCGTTGCTGCTGGCGGACGCCCACCAAACCGGCGTTGCCCGGCAGGTTGCCAGGCACATCGCCGCTGTCTTCGACGTTCAAGCCGCCGCGATCTTCGACCGGCGTACCGGAGAGATCGAGCGCTCCGGGCCGGAGGATCTTCCGACCAGCGAGGGCCGGTTGCGGGATGCCGCTCTTCAGAACACCGAACTCGACGAGGGCGGGGTCCGGATCCTTCCGATCCGGTTGGGAGGAAGCCCGATCGGCAGCATTGCGATCCTGAGCCAGGACATCTCCGACGCCGCCCTGCATGCCATAGCCAACCTGGCCGCGATCTCCTTCGAACGCGCCACTACGCTGGAACTGGCCGGCCGGGCCGAGGCGGCCCGTCAGAGCCAGGAGTTGAAATCCACTCTCCTCGACGCCGTGGCGCACGAGTTCAAGACACCGCTGACGTCGATCAAGGCGGCGGTGTCGTCCCTTCTGTCGGAACCGCAGGCGGATCCGACGACTGCGGAACTGTTAACCGTGATCAGCGAGGAGACCGACAGGTTGAGTTCCATGGTCACCGGCGCCATCGACATGGCGCGCATCGAGGCCGGCGAGTTGAGAATCCATCAGCAGCCGCACCGCCCCGCCGACTTGCTGGCTTCCGCCCTCTCGAAGGTCGAACCGAACCTGGACGGGAGGAGGATCGAGCTGTCGGTTTCGAGCGCCCTGCCGATGTGCAGTGCCGATCCCGCCATGTTTCAAACCGTGGTCCTGCAACTGCTGGACAATGCCCTGAAATACTCGCCCCCAGGCTCGCCGGTGACGGTGCGGGCCGAGGCGGGGGAAGATGGCGTTGTATTCGCCGTCACCGACCGGGGGCCGGGCATTCGCGAAGAGGAACGTGAGCGCGTTTTTGAGAAGTTCTACCGGTGTGACAAGGACCGGCACCGCATTCCTGGCACGGGGATGGGGCTGGCGATCGCCCGGGAAATCGTGCTGGCCCACGGCGGTAGGATCTGGGCCGAAAGCATCCCGGAGGGGTCGCGCTTCTGCTTCTCTCTTCCGCTGGCCCCCAAGAGAGTGCCCTCGTGAGCGCCACTCGAGTTCTGGTCGTGGATGACGAGCCGCAGATCCGCCGCGTGATGCGGGCCACGCTCACCGGCCACGGCTACTTCGTGGCGGACGCCCGAAGTGGTGAGGAGGCGCTCGAGAAACTCGCGGCCGATCGATTCGACCTGGTCCTCCTGGATATGAATATGCCCGGCATGGGCGGGATGGCGGCTTGCCGGGAAATCCGCGCTCGGTGGGACATCGCCATCATTGTGCTCACCGTGCGGAACGCGGAGCGGGACAAAGTCCAGGCGCTCGACGCGGGCGCCGACGACTACGTCACCAAGCCGTTCAGCATGCCCGAGCTGCTAGCGCGAATCCGGGCGGCACTGCGCCGGCTGCCTCCGCGACCCGAAGACGGCGTCGAGGCCATCCGGCTGGGTGACGTCGAGATCAATTTGAAGACGCGCCGCGTCTCGGCTGGATCCAGAACCAGCCGGCTCACTCCCAAAGAGTTCGACCTGTTCCAGTACTTCCTCGCCCATCCCAATGAGTCGATCGCGCACGGCCCTTTGTTGCAGGCCGTATGGGGGCCGGACTATGGAGACGAGGTCGAGTACCTCAGGGTCTTCGTCAATCAACTGCGCAAGAAGATCGAGCCGGATCCCTCCAACCCGCGCTACCTGCTGACCGAACCCTGGGTCGGCTACCGGTTCCAATTGCCGGACACCGAAGCCAAAACGTAAGGCTGCCCCATAAGCGTTAAGTTAAGCTGTGGCGCACGCACTCTTGCGTGCAGCGTCGAGACTCTTCTCGACGCACGGTGCCGACCTCGACACGAGTGTCGAGGCAGCACGCAAGAGTGCGCGCGCCACGAAGGACGTCGAACACGGGTCTAAGTTAACGCTGTCCCCGGTTGCCCCTCGAGTCCATCTTCATTCATTGCGCCACGACTCCGACCGTCACAGCATTTTGCGAGGCTCCCTAATGAAATCTTGAGGGTTCCTTTATGCCTTTTTTATGGGTGGCCGGTTAGTTTGGGATAGGTGCTCGTTATGAACAGTGTTTGCGCCATCGGCTCCGGACTCGAGGTCGTCGTGGTTTACTCCAGCGTGAAACAGACGCTGGCGGCGCTGCAGGCCGCCGGCAGCCTCGCTCACGGCCTGGGCGCACGCATCCGCATGGTGGTTCCGGAAACTGTGCCTTTCCCGGCTCCTCTCGATCAACCACTGGTCGAACGCAGTTTCGCGGAGCGCAGGTTCCGAGCAATCGCGGAGCAGTCCGGCCTTGAAACCACCGTGAACATTTGTCTCTGCCGCGAATGGGAGGCAGGCGTGCTCCAGGCCCTCAAGCCGTGCTCCATCGTGGTGCTGGGCCCGACGAAGCGCTGGTGGCTCTCCCGCAGGGAGCGCAGCCTGGCGCGGATGCTTCGAAATCGGGGGCACCAGGTGATTCTCTCGGAATCCGAGTAGGGAGGGACGAGATGCTTGACGCTATCTACGTGCTGGCCGGAATCGCCGGTTTCGTGGCGCTGTGGGCGATCACAAAGGGCTGCGACCGGCTGTAGGGCAGGATGCTCATGGACTACCTGATTGCTGGGATCACCACGCTGTTTCTCCTGGTGTACTTGACCTGGGCGTTGCTCCGCCCGGAGAAGTTCTGAGGGCTCTATGACAGGCACGGGAATTCTGGAAATCGCCGTATTCTTCGCCATCGTGATTCTGGTCACCAAGCCGCTGGGGCTGTTCATGGCGAGGCTGTTCCAGGGTGAGCGCACGTTTCTGCATCCCGTGATGCGTCCCGTCGAGCGCCTGGTTTACAAGCTCTGCGGAATCCGGGAAGACGTCGAACAACGCTGGACTCACTATGCCGGCGGCGTCCTCGCGTTCAGCATCTTCGCCTTCCTGTTCGTCTACCTCCTTCAGCGGCTCCAGGGCTACCTGCCGCTCAACCCACAGGGCTTCGGGGGAAAGCTGATATCGCCGGACTTGGCGTACAACACCGCGATCAGCTTCATGACCAACACGAACTGGCAGGCTTATGCGCCGGAGACGACCGTGAGCTACCTGGTCCAAATGGCCGCTCTGGCGGTGCAGAATTTCGCTTCCGCGGCAGTCGGCATCGCCGTCGCGGTGGCCATGATCCGCGGCTTCGCCCGGCAGCAGGCTGACAGCGTGGGGAATTTCTGGGTCGACCTCACGCGCGCGACTCTCTACGTCCTGCTGCCAATCTCCGTCATCGCGGCGTTGTCGCTGTGCTCCCAGGGCGCGATTCAGAATCTCCATCCTTACACCACGATCAAGACCGTCGAAGGGGCTTCCCAGACCATTCCGCAGGGTCCGGTCGCTTCTCAGGAAGCGATCAAGATGCTGGGGACCAACGGCGGAGGATTCTTCAACGCCAACTCATCGCACCCCTTCGAGAACCCGACGCCATTCACCAATTTCATCCAGATCATTCTGATCTTTTTGATTCCGGCCGGACTGACCTACACATTCGGGCACATGGTCGGCGATACCAGACAAGGCTGGGCGATTTTTGGCGCCATGGCGGTGATGTTCCTGGCCGGCGTGTTCGTCTGCTATGGCTTTGAACAGGCCGGCAACCCGATCCTGGCGAAACATGGACTCGAGAGCGCCGCCACTCTCAAGCAGGCCGGCGGCAACATGGAAGGAAAGGAGACCCGCTTTGGCATCGCTTCCTCGGCCCTGTTCGCCACCGTGACCACCGACGCGAGCTGTGGCGCGGTCAATAGCATGCACGACTCCTTCACGCCTCTCGGCGGCCTCGTCCCCCTGTTCAACATCCAGACCGACGAGGTCATCTTCGGCGGAGTGGGATCCGGCCTGTACGGGATGTTGCTGTACGCCATTGTGGCGGTCTTCATCGCCGGGCTCATGGTAGGCAGGACACCCGAGTACCTGGGGAAGAAGATCCAGCAGAAGGAAGTTAAGATGGCGATGCTGCCCATCCTGGCGACGTCGTTCCTGATCCTGGTGTTGACAGCGGTGAGCGTTGTCGCTCCATTCGCCAAGAACGGCTACTGGAACACCCCCGGTCCAGCGGTCGCCAACCTCAACAACGCCGGCCCGCATGGCTTCAGCGAGATGCTGTACGCCTACTCGAGCGCCTCGGAGAACAACGGCAGCGCGTTCGCCGGAATCAACGCCAACACCCCGTGGTTCAACCTCACGCTCGGCCTGGCGATGCTGTTCGGGCGGTTCATGTTCATCCTGCCCCTTCTGGCTGTCGCCGGCAGCCTGGCCGCAAAGAAGAGAATCCCGTCTTCGAGCGGTACCCTGCCGACGCACGGTCCGCTTTTCGTGGGGCTGCTCGTGGCAACCGTGATTGTGGTGGGCGCCTTGACCTTCTTCCCGGCGGTGGCGCTCGGTCCCCTGGTCGAGCATTTCCTCATGCACCAGGGGAAGCTCTTTGCCTCAATCGTGTTTCCGATCTGGAGTTAAGCCGTGGCGACGACAATGACTCCTCCCGTAATGAACGGAGACGCGACGGCGCTGATCCCGAAGAAGGCGGTTCGAGCGCGTCCCCTGTTCGATCCCGAAATTCTCCGGCGCGCCCTGAGGGATTCCTTCCTCAAGCTGAATCCCGTGACGCTGATGAAGAACCCGGTGATCTTCGTTGTCGAAGTCGGCGCGGCGCTGACGACGGTCTTTTTGATTCGCGACGTCTTCATCGGCGCGACTGGCCTGGGATTCGAATTGCAGATCGCCCTGTGGCTCTGGTTCACCGTTCTGTTCGCCACTTTCGCGGAAGCCATGGCCGAAGCCCGGGGCAAGGCCCAGGCGGACGCGCTGCGGAGAACCAAGACGGACGCCATCGCGAACCGCCTCCTGCCGAACGGGAGCTTCGAGAAGGTCCCCTCTTCCAAGCTGCGCGCCGGAGATGTTGTCGTCGCCAGCGCCGGCGAACTCATCCCGGGCGATGGAGAAGTCATCGACGGCATCGCGACGGTGGATGAATCCGTCATCACCGGGGAGAGCGCTCCGGTGATTCGCGAGTCGGGCGGCGACCGCAGCGCGGTCACCGGGGGCACCAAGGTCCTCTCGGATCAAATCAAGATCAGGATCACCTCGAATCCGGGCGAAACCTTTCTCGACCGCATGATTGCACTGGTCGAAGGCGCTTCGCGCCAGAAGACGCCGAACGAGATCGCGCTGAACATCCTGATCGCGGGATTGACGCTCATCTTCCTGTTCGCTGTCGCCACCTTGGTGCCGTATGCGATCTACAGCGTCGCCTCGGCCGGGGCGGGCTCCGTGCCGAGTATCCCGGTGTACGTCGCCCTGCTGGTGTGCCTGATCCCAACCACGATCGGCGGCCTGCTCTCGGCGATCGGCATCGCGGGCATGGACCGCGTGATGCAGCACAATGTGCTGGCGATGAGCGGCAAAGCCGTGGAGGCCGCGGGCGACGTAAACACCCTCCTGCTGGACAAGACCGGCACCATCACGCTGGGCAACCGCCAGGCGGTGGCTTTCCTGCCCGTGGACGGCGTGACGGAAAGCGAACTGGCCGACGCCGCTCAGCTTTCCAGCCTCGCCGACGAGACGCCCGAGGGCCGCTCGATCGTGGTTCTCGCCAAGGAGAAGCACCGCTTGCGCGGTCGCGAGGTTGCCGAGCACAACGCGCACTTCATCCCGTTTTCGGCCTACACGCGCATGAGCGGTGTAGACATGGACGGCAGGCGCCTGCGGAAGGGAGCCACCGACGCGATCATCGGTTTCGTGCGGGAACAGGGCGGCCCGATCCCCCCGAGCGTGACCGAGCTCTCCGAAAGAATCTCGCGCAACGGCGGCACACCGCTCGCGGTCGCCGACGGGGGGAGGCTGCTCGGCGTCATCCACCTCAAGGACATCGTCAAAGGCGGCATGAAGGAACGCATCGCGCAGTTGCGCGCCATGGGGATTCGTTCCGTGATGGTCACCGGCGACAACCCGCTGACGGCGGCGGCGATCGCCACCGAAGCGGGCGTCGACGACTTCCTGGCGCAGGCGACCCCCAAGGACAAACTCGAGTACATCCGCAGGGAGCAGGCCGGGGGACGCATGATCGCCATGACCGGAGACGGCACCAACGACGCTCCAGCGCTCGCTCAGGCCGATGTCGGTCTAGCCATGAACAGCGGAACGACGGCCGCGAAAGAAGCCGGCAACATGGTGGATCTCGACAGCAACCCCACCAAGCTCATCGAGGTGGTCGCCATCGGGAAGCAGTTGCTCATTACCCGCGGCGCATTGACGACGTTCTCCATCATGAACGACGTCTCCAAGTACTTCGCCATCATCCCGGCGATGTTCATGACGACCTACCCGGTTCTTGCCAAGCTCAACATCATGTACCTGCGTACCCCGCGGAGCGCCGTGCTCGCGGCGGTGATCTTCAACGCCCTGATCATCGTCGCGCTGGTCCCGCTGGCGCTGCGCGGCGTGAGATACAAGCCCCAAAGCGCGGCCGCGATGCTGCGCCGGAACCTCTGGATCTACGGAGTGGGCGGTTTCATCGCGCCCTTCCCGTGCATCTGGCTGATCGACCGGATTCTGGGCTGGCTGAAGCTGGCTTGAGGAGGAAGATATGTGGCAGCAGATCGCTCCAGCGTTTCGAATGATGCTCGTGTTGACGGTTCTGACTGGCTTGCTCTACCCGGGAGTCGTCACGGGGCTTTGCCAGGTCTTCTTTCGCGATCAGGCGAACGGCAGCCTGGTCGTCGCCGACGGCCGGGTTGTCGGCTCCAGCCTGATCGGCCAGAATTTCAAGAAGCCCGAGTACTTTCAGCCTCGGCCGTCCGCAGCCGGTAATGACGGGTACGATCCGACCGCTTCCGGAGCGGCAAACTACGGCCCCATCAACCAGAAACTGGCCGATCGGGTGAAGGATTCCGTGGCGGCTTTTCGCAAGGCCAACCCGGACTACACCGGTCCGATTCCAGCCGACCTGGTGACCGCCTCCGCGAGCGGCCTCGATCCGCACGTCAGCCCCGCCTCGGCCGACGCCCAGGCCGCCCGCATTGCCAAGGCGCGGGGAATCACGGTAAAACAGGTTCGGGACCTGGTTGAGCGGCACACTGAAAGCCGCGACCTTGGCTTTCTTGGAGAACCTCGGGTGAACGTCCTGGCGATCAATGTCGCGCTGGACCGGCGCTTCCCAAACAAATGAGATGACGGCGCACAAGTGCATCGGCGCGGCGGCGCTCGCGCTGTGCCTGGCAATTCCCGCGATGGCGCAAACGGCGCCTCCTCCCGCCCCGCCCCCGACGGCTTGGAAGCTCGGCCCCGTGGATGTCAGCGGCATGGTGGACGCCTATTATGGTCTGGGCTTCAACCGCCCGGCCGGCCACGTCAGTCTCCTTCGCGCCTTCGACGACAAGGCCAACCAGGTGGAACTCAATATGGCCTCCATCACGCTGGATTATGCACCCCAGCCCATAGGTTTCCACCTGGACGCGGGCGTCGGCCGGGCCTTCGACATCATGAGCGCGACCGAGAAGAACGCGACCGGAATGCGCTTCTTCAAGCAGGCTTACATCAGCGTGAAGCCCTCCTCGTGGAAAGGAGTCGAGTTCGATTTCGGCAGGTTCGTCAGTTTTGCCAGCGCCGAGCTGATCGAGACGCCGAACAACGGGAACTACTCGCGCTCGCTGCTGTTCTTTTGGTGCACTCCGAGCTACCACTTCGGCATGCAGGTCAAAGCGCCGATCGGCGCGCACTTCAACGCCGGCGCGCAGTGGGTCGCCGGATGGAGCAACATCGTCACGGGCGCCACCTATCGGACGGTGGGTTTGACCGGCGCCTGGACGATCTCAAAGGCCACCTGGACCAACACCTATTACGGCGGGCCCGACGAGAACAAGGCCGACCGCGGAATGCGCAATCTCTGGGACTCGGTCCTCGTGCTCAACCCGCGTCCTAAGATCAGCGTGTACCTCAACTTCGACTACCTTCACAACAGCCCCAGGCTCACCCCGGGCTATAGGATCTACGGCCTCGCTGGCGCCGCCAAGTTCCAGCTCACCAAGAAGCTTGCGCTCAGCCCCCGGCTGGAGTGGATGAACGACGAGAGCGGCCGAGTCACCGGCGCGGCCCAGCGGCTGAAGGAATTCACGCTCACCGGCACGTACGCGTTCGCCGAACGGCTTTCGGGATGGCTGGAGTTCCGGAACGACTGGTCCAACCAGCCCTGCTTCAATCGCGGCAGCCAACTGGGGAACTGGAAGACCCAGCCCACCCTGCTGGTCGGGATGGTGGCGATCATCAGGCCTGCGAAGTAATGGTGTTGGTAGACTGCGAGTGAGAGGCTCGCAATCGGCCGTGGCTACCAGCGCGGGAAGACGCCCCGATCCCGACCAACTCCTGCGGCAAGTGGAAGCCGAGGAGGCCCGGCAGTACCGGGCCCGGCTCAAGGTCTTCCTCGGCTATGCCTCCGGTGTCGGGAAATCGCACCGCATGCTCGACGAAGGACGGCGCCGGAAGGAGAGGGGGGAGGATGTGGTCATCGGCGCCTTGCAGCGGAAGCGCGATCCCAGCCTGGACCGCCTGGTCGAGCTGTTCGAAGTCATTCCTCCGCTGATCTCCGAGAACGGCAAAGACGCGATCGACCTGCCCGCGATACTCAGGCGCCGTCCGCAAGTCTGCCTCGTCGATGGCCTGGCTCAGGACAACCCGCAGCAGGCCCCCAACCGCAAACGCTACCAGGATGTGCAGGAGCTGCTCGGCGCCGGGGTCAACGTAGTCACCTCGATCAACCTGCAATACATCGAGGAATTGCGCGCCGGCGTGGAACGGATCACCGGCAAGCGGGTGTCGGAGACCGTCCCCAGAAGCTTCATCCTCTCGGCCGACGAGATCGAGATTGTCGACGTGCCCGCCGAGCAGTTGCTGGAACGGGTCGGCCGCCAGCCCGACGCACAATCGGCGGCCGCCGAGCGCCGGCGCTTGTCGCAGCTCCGCGAACTGGCTTTGCTGGTGGCGGCCGAGGTCGTGGACCACGAGCTGGCGGCCTACCTGAAAGACCACGGCATCGAACAACCGCTTTCCACCCAGGAGCGCGTACTGGTCTGCCTGACGGCCCGCGCCAACTTCGAGACCATGATCGACATGGGCGCGCGGATCGCGCGGCGGTTCTCCGGTGAGTTGTACGCCATCTACGTCCAGCAGACTTCGTTGAGTCCGGGCGACAAAGCGGCGCTCGATGCGCGGCTCGAGCGGGCCCGCCAGGCCGGCGCGATCGTCGAGGTCCTGGCCTCCGACGAACCGACGGACGCCATCCTGCGGTTTGCCCGCGAGAAGAACGTCACCCACATCTTCATCGGCCACAGCCTGCGGAAGAGCTGGTGGAGCCGCCTTTTCGGCAACCCGGTGGACCATCTCATACGCAACGCCGAGGGCATCGATGTCTGCATCTTCCCGCATTGAGGCATGCCATGGGCGATGACGGCTCCGGCGCGAAAGGGAAGCTGAAGGTTCTACTCGGTTACGCAGCCGGCGTCGGCAAGACGTACCAGATGCTCGAGGAGGGGCAGCAGCTCAAGGCCGCCGGCGTCGATGTCGTGATCGGCTACTTCGAACCGCACGGCCGGCAGCAAACCATAGCCAGGGCCGAGGGCCTCGAAACCATCCCGCGCCGCAAGATCGAGTACCGCGGGACCGCGTTCGAGGAGATGGACACCGAGGCGGTCCTGCGCCGGCATCCGCGGGTCTGCCTGGTGGATGAGTTCGCTCACACCAACGTGCCCGGATCCGAACACGCCAAGCGCTGGGAGGACGTCCTCAGACTGCTCGACGCGGGGATCGACGTGGTCAGCACCATGAACGTCCAACATCTGGAGAGCCTGAACGACCAGGTCTTCCAGATGACCGGTGTTCGTGTGAGGGAAACGCTGCCCGATTGGGTCGTCAAGGAGGCGGACCAGGTGGTTATGATCGACCTGACGCCGCGGGCCCTGCTGAACCGGCTGGAACGCGGGGTGGTCTACGCCCCCGACAAAGCCTCCCGGGCGCTCGAGAACTTCTTCCGGGAGTCGAATCTCGTCGCGCTGCGGGAAATGGCGCTCCGGCAGACCGCTCACGAGGTCGAGATCCGGGAAGTCGATCCCGATCAATTCTGGCGCTTTGCCCGCACGGGCGCGGCGGAAGGCGAGCCCGCCGAACGGATTCTGGTTCATATCACGTCCCACCCAGAAACCGCCAACCTGATCCGGCGGGCGTGGCGCATTGCCGAGTTCCTCCAGGCGGGCTGTCTGGCCGTGCATGTGCGCTCCATCTCCTCCCGGACCAGCCCGGAGGAGAGCGACGCCATCGAGAAGCACCTCCGATTTGCGCGCGATCTGCACATTGAAACCCGGGTGATCGAGGGGGACCGCGAGGCGGAGAGCCTGGTGGAGTTTGCCCGCATGAACAAGGTGACTCAGATCTACATCGCCCGCCCCCGGTATAAGCCCTGGCAGCGCCTTCTCAGCACCAACCCGGTGCACAAGATCGTCCGGCTCGCACCCGACATGCGGCTGATCATCGTGGCCGAACGGCGCGCCTCGCCCGCTGCACCCGGGTCGCAACGGGAGTAACCTATTTTCCATGCGACTTGTACTTGGCTTGCTGTTTGCTTCCCTGCTTTGCGCCCAGACCTCGCGCGAGCTCAGTGACCTCAACTGGATGGAATTCCGCGACCTGGTGCCGGCGAAGGTTTCCACCGTCCTTCTTCCCACCGGGACGATGGAAGCCCACGGCGTGATCAACAACGGCGCCGACTCGGTTGAGCCGCTGGCCATCGCGCGCCAGATGGCGCCCCGCGTGAACGCGCTGGTTGCGCCGGTGGTGCCCTACGGCGTCACCGGCAGCCTCGACGCCTATGCCGGCGGATTCACCATCGGCGAGAGCGCCTATCGCGCTTACATGGCCGACGTGCTCGCCGGCCTCGCCCGTAACGGCTTCCGCAACATCATCATCGTGAACGGGCACGGCGGCCCGCAGACCGCCATCCTCAACGACCTCGCCGAAACCGCCGGCCGCGCCTTTCGCGTCCGCACCCTGGTGGTGAACTGGTGGACCTACTGTTCCGACGTCACCTTGAAGGTCTTCGGCGAGGACGGCGGCCACGCCGGCTGGAACGAGACCGCCTTCATCCAGGCCATCGACCCCAAGCTGGTTCACCCCGAGTTGTACAAGGATTCTCTCGCCACCCCGCGCCCCGCTACGGGGAGCTGGTCGGCCTATCCGTTCCCGTCGCCGATCATTCTCTACCAGCCCGGCCAAGGCTACGTGAAGTTCGATCAGGCCAAGGCCGACGCCTACTTCAAAGCCGTGGTCGACAAGATGACCGCCCTGGTCCAGGACACCATCGCCAAGTGGGACCAAGCGGGCATCTTCAAGTAGGATAGGGCTCCAGCCCTGTCCCCGCGGCCTTACCGCGCCGGTGGCTGCCCACTCGACGCTGCCAGCACGGTTCGGTCCCCACGGACTTACGCTAGTCGCTGGTGCGAAGGGGATTCATCGACAGCGATCTGAACACCGCGAGGTTTCGCCTCGCAGGGCAGCAAGCTCAAGACCGATCGCGAGGAGCAATGCCCCAAACAGTCACAGCCTCCAGCGCTCCCATCGCCTTCGTGCGTGTTCGTAGCCTCGCCTCATTCGACCAGTCTCGTGGCGGCGAACGTTCGCACCAACAAACGTCACGTAGTGCTTCATCCAAGGCTCCTTTTGCGCCGGCAGATCCCACACATCGTCGTCGTCGTACAAGATCAGCTGGTATGCGTGGCGCACGTTCCATTTGTCCTTGAGCTGGCGAAGTTTCTCCAAGTCGGCCCCCCAGCGATCCGCGCGCACGTCGGTAATGTGGCACTTCAACTCAAGCACGTCGTACGGAAGCGTGTCCTTGAAGACCACAACGTCCGGCTTGAAGGTCTTACCAGGGCCCACGACTAATCTCGGCTGTGTTCGCACAGACCACCGCTCAGACCGGGTGCGCTCAAAGTGCTGGCGGAACCAGTAGTAGGTTGCGACCTGCAGATCGTATTCCGTAAAAATGAAGAGGCTGTACCAGTCTCGAACCAACAGTTCCGGTAGATCGCACATGATCCAACTATCCGCCCTCACGTCTCCCCCAGGTACCCACGAGGCTCGGCCTGCCTAACGCACGGCGATCAAACCGTGGCGCTCATCTGGATGCCAACGCCGTCGGCTCCAGTCGTTTGTTGGACGGCCCCACGCCCCACATCGAGCGCACGCCTTAGCAGGCTCACGAGCCGCTGTTCTTCGGAAGGCCATAGTGGACTTCGGCACAGGAAAAGCAGATGCTGAAGCCGGCGTCGCCTGCTCCCGGCTCGAGTTCCAGCTCACGCCACAGTGCTCCGATCCGTTGTTGAACTCTTCCGATCTTGTCCTGTTCTTGGAGTGGCACCACGGCGTCCCGCCCGCAGTATCTGCACGTTCCCACCTCATCGTCGGGCCCGTGCTTCGGGTGCTTCCAGTCGGAGTCACCTGCCCGGGCATAGGAGTCGGCGGCTTCTTCCGAGGACTCGGACCACGAACACTTCGAACAGCGAGGTTCATCGTCACCGAGCCGGAGTGAGCGTTGGCCGCAGCTCGGACAGGACACCAGAGTTGCCTTCGGCCGTCGTATTGTCGGGAGAGGCAACGGCAGAAGCCGCTTTTGAATACCGCGAACAAGTTCCAGCGTTTCCTCCAGTAGCTCGCGGTCGCTTCGCAGGGGCTTTTCGGGGCTGTCACTGGACTCCTCCTTGATGGAGTCGAGCCCGGCCTTCAGCTTCGGCCACCACATTCGGAAGGCCTCCGCAAGCCCTGCCCCGCTCAGCCCTTCTGGCCCAAGCGCAGTATTGATCGTCGTCAGCAACGCGTAGACGTCCTCTTCTGTAGCTCTCGTTGCCTGAAACTGCGCGAGTGGAAACGTAAGCTCTGTTGGTTCAAGACCAAGTAGGAAGGGGCACACGTAGCGACTACCCACCTTGTGGGATAGGGCGCCTGTCTCGAATAGAAGCCAAGGGGAGCCAAGATTGCTCCGGGTCAGGCAAAGAATCCCCAGCGAGGCGTCCTCGAGCTCTGAAGATATCCTTTCGAGCCAGCGCGCTCCTTTCTCCGTGTCGCTCGCAGACAGCCACGGATCGACCGCCTGGATCACGCTCGGTAGCCAGCCGCGCAACAGCTCAGCCACGGCTCGACTGGATGCTCCAGACCAGCTCAGAAAGATCCGCGGCTTTCGCGTCATGCACCAACCTCACTCTGGCTCGGGAGCCACCCCAGACCACATACCAGACGCTCCGCTCCGTGGCAGCCCTCGAAGATGTGGGGCCGTCTAACGTTGCTGATAACCTCCGGGGGCGAAGCCAAGCGAGCCCCCGTCAGGCTCATTGCATTGTCAAGTGCTGCGCCCCGCGACGCCGTACTTCGTTCGCAGTTCATCGAAGTCATAGACTCGCAATAGGATTGGCCGAAATGCCTCCCTCAGCATCTCGGTGATTCTCGCAGCTGCGGCCTGTCGCTGCTCCGGAGTCAATCCCTCAACTACAATCGCAAGAACCACGTTCATTGGCCCAGAGCGCTCCAGAACCCGCTCGAGCCGTGGAAGGGTGTGCTCAACGAGCCGACGCCAGGAAGGTTGGCGCGTGAATTTGACCTCGATTGCCATAGGCTTGCCGTGGTGAAGGAGGATACCGTCAAGCCCGATATCACTTCCGATCGCCACATTGCGCTGAACCGGCATACCGAACTCCCGTTCAATTTCGCGAAACGCAAGCTCCTCGGCGAGAACGTAAGCGTGGCGAATTGACACGGCCTGTGCGATGCCAGAACCTTCCATTTCGACGGCTAGAGTCCGATGGTCGGGAGCTACGACTGCCTCGGCTTGAATCGCCTCTACCTCCGCATCCAAGCGCTGCCTCTGTTCAGCTGGTGTCATCGCCCGAAAGAAGCCCTCTTTGTCCGGAAAATCATATGGCGCGTAGAGCTTCACATGGTGGCGAGTTACCAGCCAGAGAAACGCCCCAAGGACGATGATCGGGAAGAGGACGAGAAACCAGATCAGAGGGAGTTTCTCGCTCGGCTGCAAATTCGGCGAGGAATACCCCAGGACTAGCCCGGCGATGCCGTAGACGAGCACGATGAAGAGTGCGATTATCCCGAGTGGGTTTCGCGACAGGCGCTGTGCCGTCCTGCCGAACTCGCTCACTGGGGACGCCATCACGAAGCTCCTCGCCACCTAACTCAGGATTGGGCCGACCTGCATAAACCCCGTCGCGGTCGGCCTTAGACGTAACCGCCGCCTGGCGGCAGCGGGGAACAAGTGCTTACGCTGTGACCACTTCCGTTCCATTCTACAAGTTCCCTCCACCATCTTATACGGACCAGCCGGTTCGTATAATCCCCAGGGTCTCGCCGGAGAGGGGCTCGGCGCCGGTTGAGCAGGGATAGACCCCAGTGGAGGCCGACAATATGCGAGCGCATTGCTCATTACTGCTACCTTCCGACGAATCCGCGCGCTGGCGGCAGGAACACCGGTAATTACACCGCAGACGAAAGAAGAAGTCAAGCTGTGGTCGCGCTCGCGGAGCGCCCGCCGAGCTGTTTCCACAGGAATCGCCCGCGTCCCACGCACCAACGGCCGATTTCTGTCCATAACCGCCCATCCCACAACACTTCTCGGCCTCCGTGGGCATCCCGCCGACACCCGCCACCCAACGCCCCGCGTCGGCGCCCCTACTGTGCCATCTCCGGCGGGATTGGCAGCGTGACGTTGCCGGTGGCCGCCCACTCAGTGCCGCGGGTGAAGGTGGTAACGAACGCCGGCGTGCTCACGGCCGCGGCGTCGTGGCCGAGCACCGTCACGAAAATCCGCCCTTGCCCGTACCCGGTGGTCCACAGCATCGGCTGGTTCACTCCCGGCCCGGGAATGGGCTGGCGCGCCTTGCCCTGGTAGAGCGCGTGGTCGTCATAGGCCGTTGCCAGGACGTGATAGGCGCCCTCGGGCTGCCATTTCAGGTTGGCGTACAGCTCGTCCCTGGGCTGCGGAAACGACTTCTTGAGACCCTTGGTGATGGGATGGCCGGCGTCCCGGACCTCGACCGTGAAGTCGTGCGCCGCCGAATGCTGCCCGTGGTTGGGGCGCCAGTTTCCCCCGCACAGTTTCTCGTACTCCTCCCAGCCCTCGAACGCCGCCACCGAAAAGTGGTAGATGACCAGCCCTTTGCCCGATCTCACGTAATCGAGCAGGGCCTTGTCCGCGCGCTCGCCCCAGCGCAGCTCGGGCTTCTTCTTCTCGTAGTAGTTGAGGATGACCACGTCGTACGGCGCCAGGGTCTCCGGCCCCGCTCCGCGGAACTCCTCCATCACCCGCACCTCGAAGCGGCCGGTGTCTTCGAGCGCCTGGCGCAGCGGCCCCTCCGTGCTGCGCCAGTCGTGGCCGTTCTGGCCCGTGACGATCAACGCCTGGAGCTTCGGCTGCTGCGCCGCCGCCAGGTTCAGCAGGCCCGCCGCGAGCAGGCCGAGAACCAGTCTTGGTTTCAAGTGCGCCTCCAATGTTAAAGCGGGCCAATCCGCCGGTGGCGCCGCGCCGCCCACTCCGCCCCCGCCAGAATCACCATTGCTCCGAGGAAGCTCCACAGGATGATGGTGACAGAGAACTGGAACGGTCCGTACTCGGCCTTGAGTTTCCCGCTCAACAGCGGCCAGGTGAGCAGATTGATGTACTTCAGCGCCTCCAGAGCGATCCCCACCAGGATGGCCTGCGGCAGCACGGAGCGCCAGGGGATGCGGCCGTTTGGCAGCAGCCAGTAGATCAGGAACAGCATCAGGATCGACACCGGCAGGGCCGCCATCTTGAAGAACACCACTTCGAGGATTCGCGCCGACAGCGAGGCCGTCCCCAGGTGTTTCAGGTTGATTCCGGTGAGAAGGGTCGAGGCCAGCGCCAGGCCGCCGCAGGTAAAGATCAGCCCGAGACTCACAAGCTGGTTCTTGAACAAGGTTCGGTTCTTGGGGATGCCCCAGACCCGGTTCAGGGCGATCTCCAGCGGTTCGAAAATACCGTTGGCGGTGAACAGCAGCAGCAACAGCGAAAAGATCTGTAGCGTGCCGCGCGACTCGACATTCGACTCGGCGTTGGCGACGATGCGGTAGACAAAACTCGCCATCGAGTCCCTGGTTCGCAGGTCCCCGGGGAAGAAGTCGTCCATCACCAGACCGATCGCGTTCTCCGCGCCATGCCAGCCCAGCAACGGGCGGCACACCGACAGGATCACGATCAGGAACGGAAAGAAGGAGAGCAGCACATTGGCGGCGATCGAAAAGCTGTAGACGTGCACCTCGGTCTCCATCCAGTACTTCAGCGTGGGGTAAAAGGCGCGCGCCGGCACCCTCCACCTGGGCTTGGGTGGGGTAGAGATCACGGGCTGCGGATCCGGTGACATCAACCTCTCAGGGTAGCGCGAGGCGCCCCTGGCTTGCTGCCGGGCGGACGTGGCCCCCGACGTCGCCGGAACTGCCGAATCCCTCCCTTGAACGCGCCGTGGGAAAAACTCGAGGACTAGTACCCAGGACTCACAAGTCCGGGTAAAAATGGTTTGGGGCCAGCTCACATAAACTACTGATTCTAAAGATGCTATCTGGCAAAAATCTTTTTGCTTGCGCCCTCACGATCTGTGCTAGACTGACCTACCAGCAAAGCTTGTGAGACCCAAACTGCTAGTGGCTCTGCTTGGTTCTCACCGACAGTTTACTCCGGACATGGAAAGGTAACTTGTCTAGTTTTCCACAGGCTGTGGAAAATGTGTGGATAAAGAGCGCTTTGGCTCCTGTGGAATCTCGAACTATGAACGTATGGGAACTGATCAAGAAGAGTGTTGCCTCCAGGCTCAGCAGCGAAAGTTTCCAGAACTGGTTCGCTCAGACCAGCCTGCGTGAGTTCGAGTACGATACCGCCTGGGTCTCGGTTCCGAATGAAGCTGCCAGGGAGTACATCGAGCAGCGGTACTCGGAGCTGATCCAATCCATCATCCGGGAGTTGTCGCTCCCGGTCCGGCATATAGTCTTTGAAACGCCTGCGGGATCGGCCCACGACAAGAAGCTCTCGGAAGACCTTCCCGTGATCGAACCTGAGGCGCTTTTTGAGGCGCCGGCCACCCACCTGAATCCAAGATTCACCTTCGATAATTTCGTCGTCGGATCTTGTAATCAGTTTGCCCATGCCGCGGCCCAGGCTGTGGCCACCAAGCCCTCCCAGCGCTACAACCCCCTGTTCATCTACGGTGGCGTGGGAATGGGCAAGACTCACCTCATGCATGCCATCGGCCGCTCCCTGCTCGAGAACTATGCCAGCATGCGCATCGTCTACACCTCGAGCGAGCGCTTCATGAACGAGATGATCACCAGCATCCGTTTGCAGCGGATGCCGCTATTCCACCGGCACTATCGCTCCGCCGATGTTCTTCTGGTCGATGATATTCAGGTGCTCGGCAGGAAGGAAGGCACTCAGGAGGAGTTCTTCTACACCTTCAACGAGCTCTACGAACATCAGAAGCAGATTGTGATCTCCAGCGATTCACCTCCGAAAGAGATCCCCGGCCTTGTCGACCGTCTTCGCTCACGCTTTGAATGGGGTCTGATGGTGGACATTCAGGCCCCGGACGTAGAGACCAAGATGGCAATCTTGGACAAGAAAGCGGAGATGGAAGGTATAAGGCTGCCTGAAGACGTCCGTGTGTTGATTGCTACAAAAACCAAGTCGAACGTGCGAGAGCTTGAGGGCGCATTGGTAAAGCTGGTTGCCTACTCTTCTGTGACTGGGCTGCCCATCAATCTGTCGATGGCTCAGTATATTCTTAAGCACATCATTCACAACGGGGAGCGCAAGGTGACTATCGACGCCGTAATCCGAGCCGTTGCGGCAAAGTGCAACCTTCAACCTGCTCAACTGAAGCTGAAGAGCAACCGCCGTGAGATTGCACGGCCACGCCAGATTGCCATGTACGTAGCGAAGGAGTTGACACGGGCTTCACTACCCGAGATCGGACGGGCGTTCGGGGGCAAGCACCACACAACCGTACTCCATTCCATCCACCGCATTGAGGAGCTGCGCCAGAGCGACCCGGATTTGAACAGGCTTATCCAAAGCGTAAGTGATTCATTAGGCTGAAGATAGCTCGATTTCCACAGACCACCTTGGAAACTGCGTGTGGACACCTGTGCATGGATTGGCTTGCCAGGAATCCCCCACTGGACCCCGAGTGGTTTTCCACAGCGATCCAAGCAGGGAAGCCTTCGGCTTTTGTATAATTTAGAGGGAAATCAACATTTTGACAGCCTCTACGACTACGGTTCTTGTATTTGGTATTTTAGAGAACGGTTCATAGAGATTCTTGACCAGGAGCGGAGCCCATGGAATTCACCGTTAGCAAGGTCGATCTGGTACGGGAGCTCAGTCTGTCCCAAGGGGTTGTCGAGAAGAAGACGACCATCCCGATTCTGTCGAACGTCCTGATAGAAGCTCGTGGTGAGCGCGTTCAACTGACGGCTACGGATTTGGAGTTGGGCATACGCTGTTCCTGCCCTGCTACTGTTGGCAAGGAGGGTGCTGGGACTGTGCCGGTCCGGCGGCTGCTCGACTACGTACGTCTGCTACCTGATGTGGATGTGAGTATAAAACTCCTTGAGAATCATTGGATTAGCCTCCAGTGTGGCCGCTCGCGCACAAGGATTGCGGGGATCTCACGGGAGAGCTTCCCTGAGTTGCCGGAGATGCCACCTGCACTGGCTGAGATTCCTATAGCTACCTTGGCCTCAATGATTGGCAAGACCATTTTTGCGATCTCCTCCGAGGAATCTCGGTTCACCCTGAATGGGGCGCTACTGTACCTGAAGAGTCAGGGCATGCTGATGGTCTCGACCGATGGGCACCGGTTAGCCTACATTGAGAGCTCTTCCGAGATTCCTGGCGTGGCGTCTCCCTACCGCGCCCTGCTACCGAGGAAGGCGATGGGTGAGATTCTTAAGCTGGTGCAGGAGGCCAAAGCTGACGCTCTAGTGAAGTTTGCCGGAGACGAGAACCACCTGTTCTTCCAGCTCGGAGACAGACTCCTGCTCTGCCGGAAGCTGACAGGAACGTTCCCGGACTATGAACGGGTGCTGCCCAAAGAGCACCGTTACTCGGTAACCCTAGGCAGGGAGGAAGTGCGAGCTTCAATTGAACGTGTGGCCCAGTTCGCGGATGAACGATCGCGCGCCATCCGGCTTCAGTTCGCTCCCAGTGAGGTCAAGGTGTTTTCGTCCATCTCGGAAACCGGAGAGAGTGAAGAGAGCATTCCTGCCGAGTACGACGGCGCTACAGTCGAGATCGGGTTCAACGCCCAATACCTGATGGAGTTCCTGCGAGCGGTCCCCGAGGAGCAGGTGAGCTTCTGCTTCAAGGATCCACATAGCGCAGTGGAGGTTCGGCCTGTCACGGCGCCGGATGGCTACCAGTACCGATACGTCGTGATGCCCATGAGGATATAGCGGCAAGCCTGCTCTGCCCGCTGCATCCCAATCGATTCGAGCCGTGGCGCGGAGTGTAGGTCCATAGAGCGGGAGTGGTCAGTCGAGGTTTTATGGCAACGAAGGATTCTGAGATACCAGGCGAAGGGGTCTACGATTCGACCAGCATCAAGGTACTCGAGGGTCTGGAAGCGGTGCGCCTGCGCCCGGCGATGTACATTGGCTCGACCGGGGAAACCGGGCTGCATCACCTGGTCTACGAGGTTGTGGACAACTCCGTCGACGAAGCCCTGGCCGGCTACTGCACCGAGATCTCCGTTACCATTCGCAGCGACAACTCGGTCACCGTGATAGACAACGGCCGCGGGATCCCGGTGGATATGCACCAGGAGGAGGGCGTTTCGGCCGCCGAAGTGGTGATGACGAAGCTCCACGCCGGCGGCAAGTTCGACACCAAGAGCTACAAGGTGTCGGGCGGCCTCCACGGCGTGGGTGTGAGTTGCGTGAATGCGCTCTCCGAGCGGCTTGAGCTGGAGATCTGGCGCGACAGTTCTACCTGGGAGCAGGAGTACGAGCGTGGCATCCCCAAGGCCCCGCTCAAGCGCACGGGCAAGGCCGGCAAGAAACAAGGCACCAAGGTCACTTTCAAGCCCGACACCACTATTCTCGACGTCACCGAGTTCAGCTTCGATACTCTCTCCCAACGGCTGCGCGAGCTCGCATTTCTGAACAAGGGCCTGCGCATCACTCTGACCGATGAGCGAGTTGACCCGCCGAAGGCGCACGAGTTCTTCTATAGCGGGGGCATCGCCGAGTTCATCAAACACCTGAACCGCGGCAAGACGGTGCTGCACGACAAGCCGATCTACTTGGAAGGCGTGCGCGAGCTTCCCAACGGGGGACAGCTCGCCCTCGAAGTCGCCTTCCAGTACAACGACGGCTACAGCGAGTCCATCTTCAGCTTCGCCAACAATATCAACACAGTCGATGGTGGCGCGCACCTGACCGGCTTCCGCAGCGCGCTCACGCGCACCATCAACGCCTACGGCCAGCAGGCCGGCCTGTTCAAGGACGTCAAGGAAAATCTGACCGGCGACGACGTCCGCGAGGGCCTCACCGCCGTGGTCAGCGTTAAGCTCCCTCAACCCCAGTTCGAGGGGCAGACCAAGGGCAAGCTCAACAGCGACATCGGCGGCTTCGTCGTGCAGTTCGTCAATGAGAAGTTGAGCGAGTACTTCGACAAGAACCCCGCCGTCATGCGCCGCATCGTCTCCAAGGCCATCGATGCCTCGCGGGCGCGGGAAGCGGCGCGCAAGGCCCGTGACCTCACCCGGCGCAAGGGCGCGCTCGACTCCGGAGGCCTGCCCGGCAAGCTGGCCGATTGCCAGGAGAAGGATCCCCAGCGCTGCGAGTTATTCTTGGTTGAGGGCGAGTCCGCCGGCGGCACCGCCAAGATGGGTCGCGACCGCCGCTACCAGGCCATCCTCCCGCTCAAGGGGAAGATCCTCAACGTCGAGAAGGCCCGCACCGACAAGATGCTTGGCCACGAGGAAATCCGCGCCATGATCACCGCGCTCGGCACGGGCATCCGCGAGGATTTCGATATCGCCAAGCTGCGCTACGGCAAGATCATCATCATGACCGACGCCGACGTCGACGGCTCGCACATCCGCACCCTGCTGCTGACTTTCTTCTACCGCCAGATGCAGGAGCTCATCATGCGCGGCAACGTCTTCGTGGCCCAGCCCCCGCTCTACCGCATCAAGAAGGGCAAGAGCGAGAAGTACATCAAGGACGAGAAGGAGTTCCTGCGCGAGATCCTGCGGCGGGCCACCGAGAACCTGGTGGTCCAGCCGGCGCCCAACGGCTCGCCCGAGCCGGTGCTGCTCCAGGGCGGCGAGCTGCGCGTCTTCCTCAACCAGCTCGACGAGTACCAGCACCACTTCCACCGGGTGGAGCGCAAAGTGCGCGATGCGCGCGTCGTCGAGATCCTCTGCGCCGCGCCCAAGATCGACTCCAAGGCCGACTTCGCCGATGAGCAGAACTTGCGGCCCGTTCTCGAGGGGCTCAGGGCGCTCCAGCTCCAGCCCGAGCTCAAGCGCGATGAAGAGCACTCCGCCTGGATGGTGAGTTACCGCGACTCGACCAGCGCCGAGCGCCTGATCGGCGTCGAGCTGGCCTCGCTGCCCGAGTACCGGCGCCTCCGCAGGATCTCGAAAGAGATCGCGCGCTTCAACCGGCCGCCCTTCGTGGTCATCAAGGACACCTCCCGCCAGACCCAGGCCGACTGGCGCGCCCTGCTCGAATACATCAAGATCGAGGGCATGCGCGACGCCTCCGTCCAGCGCTACAAGGGCCTGGGCGAGATGAACGCCGACCAGTTGTGGGAAACCACCATGAACGCCGAAACCCGCACCCTGCTCCAGATCCGCTCGGAGGACGCGGTCGAGGCCAACGACATCTTCACCACCCTGATGGGCGAAGACGTCGAGAACCGCCGCAAGTTCATCGAGGAAAACGCCCTCGACGTCCGGAATTTGGACGTGTGATCGCCCGCCGCCTCAGCCCGGCGGCTCCAGGGGCACGCTCGCAAGCACTCTGCGCACCATCTCCGCCTGGGCCGGCACGTCCCGAAACGGGTGTTCCTGATACAGCTCGGCACAGAGGCGCTCGCGGGCCGTCCGCAGTTCAGCCATGCGATTCGGGACCACCTCGCGAACCTTCTGCCGGTAGCCCACGGCGAATTGCAGCTTGGCGGGGTTCAGGTAGCCGCGCTCGAGGAAGCCGCGGGTCTTGCGCGGGCAGTGGCAGGAATTCTTCTCGTCGATCAAGCCGCATTTCCCGTTCATGAAGCTGTACAGGTCCTGCCGGGCCCGCGACAGGATCTGCCTGAAATTGGCGGGTGTGGTGCCCATCACCTCGGCTCCCACCTTGTCCGTGACTCCGAAAATCTCGCCCAGCGTGAACGCCAGACGCTGGCGGCCGTCCAGGCACAACAGCATCGCCGTCATGCAGCCGATCTTGGCTTCCTCGACCAGCAGCTCCACCGGCATCGACACCGTGCGCGGATCCGGCAGATCCGGATCGGGTGTCTCGTCCAGATCGCGGGCGAAGTAGTCGTAGGTGTAAGGCGCCTCGGCCACCACCCACTTCTTCTTCAGATTCAGAATGTGGTTCACCGCGATGCGGTACAGCCACGTGCGAAACTTGCTCTGGCGCCGGAAGGCCGCCAGGCCTGTGATCATTTTTATGAGGATGTCCTGCGTGGCATCCTCAGCCGCATCCGTCCACAACAACATGCGGACGGCTATGTTGTAAATCCAGGGCTGATGCCGAACCACCAGGTCTTCCAGTGCCTGGCGGTCGCCTCTCTGGGCGCTGGCGACCAGTTCCTCGTCGCGAGGATCGACCTCACCATCGACGAACGGGCTGTACATGCGGAAACGACTACCAGATGTTAGCATCAATGCTCGCCGGCGTTCCTCCGTCCGGTCTGTCACACTCGGCTCGCCGGCTTGTCTAAACCATACGAGGCGAATCGACATGACTGAAGAAACCAAGCCCACCGCCGAGGCGCCCGCGCCGCCCGCCGACAAGCAACAGGAGTTCCGGCAAGCCTGGGTCCAATGCCTGATGGACAATCTGAAAGCGTCGCTTCCCGAGGCGGCCTTCAGCAGCGTTATGGAAGCCTGCGGTCGTGGCTGCGCCCGGCGGAACGCCGCGCCATTGATCGTCCAGGCCAACGGGAACCTCGACACGCTTTTGACCAGCTTCGGAGCCGCGCTTGGGGCCGGCAACGTGAGCCGGGAGGGCAATCAGTACCACCTGCGCTACCCGCAGTGCTACTGCCCCATCGTCGCGGCTGGCCCCGCCCGCCTGCCGGACGCCTTTTGCGAGTGCGGCCGCGGGTTTATCCTCGAGGCCTTCAGCGCGGTTGCCGGGAAGCCCATAACCGTCGAGCTGACTCAATCGATCAAGCGCGGCGACCCGCAATGCCATTTCGTGGTCTGGGTGTAGTGACGCCCGGCGGGGCAGGGTGCGCAGCCTGGAAGCGCACCCATCACCCGACTGTTGCTTCGCGCAATAGGCGCAGTGCATTCTGAAACGGGTGCATCGCCGCCGCGCCTGGCGCACCCCCGGACCACTCCGCGCCCCCTTCTGCGCTGGCGCACTGCTGCGTTTCCTCGCGCCCGCCGCACCGAACCGCGACCATGAGGGAGCGGCTGCTCCCCCTCCCCCCGATTCAGAGCATGGAATCCTAAATGCTATAATATCCGGCGGTGTTTGTGTACCCATAGCCGCCGGGCTGCCTCGGCGGAAGGAGAAGATATGGGCGCCGCTACTGCTGCTGTTGACCTGTCCTGTCCCACCTCGCTAGGGGATCTGTTCCAGTCGGTCGAAGGGCGCAAGGTGCTCACCTGCATTCAATGCGGCGCCTGCGCCGGCACCTGCCCCTACGGCGATGTCATGGACTACCCGCCCCGCCGCATCATCGCCATGCTGCGCGCCGGAATGATCGAGAAGGTGTTCTCGAGCGAGAGCCTGCTGGCCTGCGTGGCCTGCTATTCCTGCATGGCCAAGTGCCCGCGAGGCATCCGGCTCACCGAGGTCCTGCTGCCGCTCATCAAGGAGCAGACCCTCCTGCGCCTGCCCGAGCTGCCGGCCGAGCTCCAGAAAGCCCTCCAGAACACGCTCCGTTACGGCAACCCCATGGGCGAGTCCTCCCGCAAGCGCGCTGCTTGGGTGAAGACCGCCGGCGTGCCCATCCGCATCCTGGCGGAGGACCCGCGGCCCGCCGACGTGCTCTGGTTCGTCGAGTGTTACGCTTCCTACTACCCGCGCGGGCAGGATGCCAGCCGCGCCACGGCCAAGATCTTCCATGCGCTGGGCGCCGACTTCGCAATCCTCGGCAACGAGGAAAAGTGCGCCGGCGAGTGCGGCCGCCTCACCTGGGAGCCGGGCCTGTACGAGACCCTGATGGACTACAACATGGCGGTCTTCCAGAAGTACCAGTTCCAGCGCGTCGTCACCTCCTGCCCGCACGCCCACAATGCCTTCAAGTGCCGCTATCCCTCGCGGGGGTTCCACTGGGAGCTCGATGTGCCGGTGCGCTACTTCGCCCAGCGGCTCGAGCAGTTGAAACCGCGGCTCACCCGCAAGATCAACCGCGCCGTCACCTATCACGACTCCTGCTGCCTGGGCCGCCAGAACGAATTCTACGAGGAGCCGCGCGCTGTGCTGCGCGCCCTGCCCGGCGTCAAGCTGGTCGAGATGACGCACAACCGCATCAACGCACTCTGCTGCGGTGGTGGCGGCGGAGGAATGTGGCTGGACACCTATTACAAGAGCAAGGGTTTTGACCGCCTCTCCGAGCGCCGCGCGAAAGAGGCAATCGCCACCGGCGCCGACGTTCTGGCCGTTTCCTGCCCCTACGAGGTCTCCCGCTTCGAGGACGCCCTCAAAGTCCTGGGGCACGACAAGAAGATGATCGTCAGAGATGTAGTGGAATTGCTGGCTGAAGCCATGGAGGTTTAGCACATGAACATTCTGGTGCTCCTGCGAATGGTTCCGGACGTGGTCGAAGAGCTGGAAATCGCTCCGGACGGTAATGCGCTCGACCTGGACGCGCTCCGGATGATCCTCAGCGAATCCGACGACCACGCGCTCGAGCAGGCGGTGCTTCTCAAGGAACGCCACGGAGGCAAGGTGACCGTGCTGGCGCCGGATGCCCCCGAGGTCGACGACGCGCTGTACACCGCGCTGGCCAAGGGCGCCGACCGCGCCATCAAGATCACGGATCTCGAGGAGGGCCTCACCGCGCGCGGCCTCTGTTACGCCTGCAGCCAGGTGCTGAGGTCGACGCCCGGGCTGATGCCGGCGGACCTGATCCTCACCGGCGCCCAGGCCTTCACCGATCTGGACGCCGTGGTTGCCCCGCTGCTGGCGTATCAACTCGGCCTGCCCCACGTGGGCATCGTCTGTCACGTCGCGGTGGACGCAGCCGCTGGCTCCCTCACCGTGCTCCGGGAGTACGCGGGCGGGGTGCGCGCCGAGATCGAGGTCCCGCTCCCGGCGGTGGTGGGCATCCAATCGGCGGAGAAGCCGCCGCGCTACGTGCCCGTCGCCAAGGTGCGCGCGGTGATGAAGTCTCAGAAAATCGAGACCGCGGGCGTGCCCGTCATCGCCGATGGCGGGAACGCCCTGATCCAGGTGACCGGCATGGTGAAACCCGAGGCGGCGGGCCACGCGGAAATGCTCGAAGGCTCGCCCGAAGAAGTGGCTGGCAGGATCTGCGAGATCCTGGCGGCGCGCGGATTGCTCCAGGAGGTGCGGTAATGGAAGGCGGTATTTGGGTTCTGGCTGAGCAATGGAGAGGCCGGCTCTCCGACGTGACCTACGAACTGCTGGCGCTGGGGCGCGAATTGGCCGACGGGTTGGGCGTGCCGCTCCAGGCGGTCCTTCTGGGGGACGGCGTGAAGGAGCTGGCCGCCAACCTGGGTCGGGCCGACGCGGTCCTCTATGCAAACCACCCCGCGCTCAAAGACCCGTTGCCCGAGCCGTACGCCGAGGCGTTGGCTCAACTGGCCGCGGAAAGGAAACCCCGAGCCGTGCTGGTGCCGCTCACCAACGTGAGTGCCGGAGTGGGCAGCTTGCTCGGCGAGCGCTTGCAGGCGCCGGCCATCAATTTCTGCAAGGACGTGCTCCTCAAGGACGGCCGGATGGAGGCGCTGTGCGTGCTCTACGGTGGGAAGATCGAGGCCGCCATCGCGCCGGTGGCGGAACCCGCGATCTTCGGGATCCTGCCCGGCTCGAGACCCGCGGATAAGGGCCGTGGCGCCGGCGCGCCCGCCGTCGAAGAGGCTGCGGTCGATCTGTCGCCCAGCCGGGTCCGGTTCAAGCGCTACGTCGAACCCGAGGCCGGCGACGTCGACCTCACCCAGCAGGACGCCCTGGTCGGGGTAGGCCGCGGCATCCAATCCCAGGATAATCTCGAGCTCGCCGAGAGCCTGGCCCAGGCTTTGGGTGGCGCGGTCTGCGGATCGCGCCCGGTAGTGGACCAGGGCTGGCTGCCGCTTGCGCGCCAGGTCGGCAAGTCCGGGCTTACCGTCAAGCCGAAGGTGTACGTGGCGGCCGGCGTTTCCGGTGCTCCCGAGCACGTTGAAGGAATGAGAGAGGCGGGCCTCATTATCGCCATCAACAGCGATCCCGGCGCGCCGATCTTCAACGTCGCACACTACGGCGTGGTCGGCGACGTGCTGGACCTGCTGCCGGCGCTCACCGAGGCCATCCAGGCCAGAAAGGGTTGAGGCGAGATGCCCGATCCTCTCACGCACAGCGCGCTCGCGGGCGGCGTCCTGCTGTGGGCGATGACGCTCGTTTCCTTGAGCCTGTTCTGCTGGAAGGTCGCCGCTTACGTGCGCGTGCTGCGGCGCGGCCGCCCCGAGCCGCGCTGGGATCACCTTCTCCAGCGTCTGCGCCTGTTCGCCGCCAACGTGCTCGGCCAAAAACGCCTGTTCCAGGAGCCCGCCATCGGCGCCGCGCACTTCCTGATCTTCTGGTCCTTCGTCTTCTACGCTGGCAGCTTCTGGTGGAACCTTGGCCGGGCGCTGCTGCCCGTGCTGCCGGTCCCCTTCGCTGACGAGGTCGCCTGGATGGCCTTCGCACTCGAGCTGACCGGCGTTTTCGGTCTTGCCGCGCTGGTGGTTGCCGCCGTGCGGCGGTACGTGTTCACTCCTCCCCGCCTCGAGAGGTCTCGGGATGCAACGCTCATTCTTGTCCTGATCGCGTTGGTGCTTCTGTCCTCCTTGGGCGGGGAGGGGTTCGCGTACCTCGCCCACCCGCGGCCCTGGCGGCCCGTTGGCGCCTTCCTGGCGGGCATCTTTTCCGCCGCCGGCGTCACACGAGCGCAGGCTGGCTCGCTCTACTTGTGGATGATGTGGCTCCACCTGACCACCGTGCTCGGATTCCTGGCCTACCTGCCCTACTCCAAGCACGGGCACCTGCTCTTCGCGCCTTTCGGCGTGTTCTTCGGCGCCTTGCAGCCGGGCCTGGCGCCCGCCTCCTCGGAGGGAGCCTGGAAACTCGAGGAATTCACCTGGCGCCAGTTGTTCGGCGGCTTGGCCTGCGCCGAGTGCGGGCGCTGCGACCGCGCCTGCCCCGCCTTTGAGAGCGGCACTCCGCTCTCGCCCAAAACCCTGATGCACGACATCAAGATGTTGGTGCGCTCGAACGGCGCGGATTTCGCCGTCACCCGCGAGCAGGTCTGGGCCTGCCTGAGCTGCGCCGCCTGCATGCACCGCTGCCCGGTCTTCAACGAGCACGTGCCGCTGGTCATCGAACTGCGCCGCCACCTGGTCGCGCAGGGCGAAGTGGATCCGCGCCTCCAGACCGCGCTCATGAACCTGACCCGCTATGGCAACTCCTTCGGCCAGTCGGCCCGCAACCGCGCCAAGTGGACCCAGGGCCTGGGATTCAAAATCAAGGACGCCCGCAAGGAGCCGGTCGAATACCTGTGGCTGGTCGGCGACTACGCCTCTTTCGATCCGCGCGTCCAGGCGGTCACCGCCGCCGCCGCGCGCGTCTTCGAGCGGGCCGGCCTCAACTTCGGCATCCTCTACGAGGCCGAACAGAACTCCGGCAACGACGCCCGCCGCGCCGGCGAGGAGGGCCTCTTCGAAACGCTGCGCGACAAGAACCTGGGCGCGCTCGGCAAGGCCAAGTTCGAGCGCATCGTCACCGGCGATCCCCACACCTATCACGCGCTGAAGAACGAGTACGGTCGCGCCAACGGCGTGGTGCATACCACCGAGCTGGTTGACGAGCTGATCGCCTCCGGCAAGCTCCCGGCTATCACGAAGCTCGAAGCCACCGTGGCCTACCACGACCCCTGCTATCTCGGCCGTTACAACGGCGTCTATGCCCCACCGCGGCGCGTGCTCGCCGCGGTCGCTTCAACGGTCGTCGAAATGCCCCGCAACCGCGCCAACGCTTACTGCTGCGGCGCCGGCGGCGGTCGCATCTGGATGGAAGACGCCCCCACCGGCAAAGAGCGCCCCGCGGAAAGCCGCGTCCGCGAGGCAGCCAGCCTTTCCGGAGTCGGCATTCTTGCAGTCGCTTGCCCGAAGGACCTGGTGATGTTCGAGGACGCCTTGAAGACCACCGGCCTCGAGGGCCAGCTCGCGGTCAAAGACATCATGCAACTGGTAGAGGAGGGAAGCCGCTCCCATGCCACACCCGCTCCCTGATCCCGACGTGCGCATCGGCGTTTACATCTGCCACTGCGGAACCAACATCGCCGGCACTATCGATGTACGAAGCCTCTCCGAGTTCGCCGCCACTCTGCCCGGCGTCGCCCTTGCGCGCGACTACAAGTACATGTGCTCTGACCCCGGCCAGAAACTCATCGTCGACGACATTCGCGAGCACGGCCTGAACCGGATCGTGGTGGCCGCCTGTTCCCCGCAGCTTCACGAGAAGACCTTCCGCGGCGCCACCGCCGAGGGCGGCCTCAACCCCTACCAGTTCCAGATGGTGAACATCCGCGAGCACGATTCCTGGGTGCACATCGATAAGCCCGCCGCCACGGACAAGGCGCGTGACCTGATCCGCGCCGCCGTCCGCCGCGTCAAGCGCCACGTACCGCTCGAGCGCCGCCAGGTTCCCATCCAGCCCGACGTGCTGATCGTCGGCGGCGGCATCGCCGGCATCCACGCCGCGCTGACGCTGGCCAACGCCGGCAAGCACGTCTACCTGGTCGAGCGGGAACCGACCATCGGCGGCCACATGGCCCAGTTCGACAAGACCTTCCCCACACTCGACTGCGCCGCCTGCATCCTGACGCCGAAAATGACCGCCGTCCGCGCCCACCCCAACATCACCCTGTGGACGCTCTCGGAGGTCGCCGAGGTCGCGGGCTACATCGGCAACTTCACGGTCAAGGTACGGCGCAAGCCGCGCTACATCATCGAAGACATGTGCATCGGCTGCCTGGAGTGCGTCGAGGCCTGCGTATACAAACAGCCCAAGTTCCCCGACGAATTCAATCTCGGCCTGAGCAAGCGCAAGCCCATCTACCTTTCTTTCCCGCAGGCGGTGCCGCAAAAGGTGCTGATCGATCCCGAGACCTGCATCGAGTTCAAGAGCGGCAAGTGCAAGAAGACCTGCATCGAGGCCTGCGGCGATCGCAACGCCATCGATCTCAAGCAGGCCGAGCGCTTCGAGACCATCGAGGTCGGCTCCATCATCCTGGCCACCGGCTTCCAGGTCTTCGACGCCAAACGCCTTCCGTATTACGGATACGGGGTGTACCCCAACGTCTACACCGCGCTCGAGGTGGAGCGCCTGGTCAACGCCTCCGGCCCCACCGGCGGCGAGATCACGCTCCGCGACGGGCGCAAGCCGGCCTCGGTCGGCATCATTCACTGTGTCGGCAGCCGCGACCATCACACCAACCGCTGGTGCTCGCGCGTCTGCTGCATGTATTCGCTCAAGCTCGCCCACCTCATCAAGGAGAAGACCGAGGCCGAGGTCTACAACTGCTACATCGACATCCGCGCCCCCGGCAAGGGCTTCGAGGAGTTCTACGACCGCGTGGCCGAGGAGGGCGTGCAGTTCATCCGCGGCAAGGTAGGCGACGTCTACCCCGCGGGCAACGGCGACGGACGCCTCATCATGCAGGTGGAAGACACGCTGCTGGGCATGGTGCGCAAAGTGCCGGTCGACATGGTGGTGCTAGCGGTCGGCCTCGAGGCCCACGCGGACGCCCAGGAAGTGCGGCGGCTGTTCAACCTCACCTGCTCCACCGAGGGCTTCTTCCAGGAGCGCCACCCCAAGCTCGCGCCGGTCAGCACCTTCACCGACGGAATCTTCCTCGCCGGCTGCTGCCAGGGACCCAAGGATATCCCCGACACCGTCGCCCAGGCCGGCGCCGCCGCCGCCGAGGCGCTCGCGCTGATCGACGCCGGCCACGTCGAACTCGAGCCCAACACCGCCTACATCGTCGAAGAGGATTGCTCGGGCTGCAAGACCTGCATCCCCCTCTGCCCCTACAGCGCCATCTCCTGGAAAGAGGATGTGAAGAAAGCGGCGATCAACGAGGTTCTCTGCAAAGGCTGCGGCACCTGCGTAGCCTCCTGCCCCTCCGGCTCAATCGGTCAAAACCTCTTCGAAGACGCCGAAATCTTCGACGAAATCGAAGGCGTCTTAGCGGTCTAAACACCACAGTAGTAGACTGAACCTGTGGTCTATGAGTGGGACGCGGAGAAGGCAAAGGGCAATCTGCGCAAACACGACGTATCCTTCGAGGATGCGGCAACCGTCTTCCTCGACCCGTTGGCATCGACCTTTCCCGATCCGGATCACTCCGGCGGGGAGAAACGAGAGATCACAATCGGTCATTCCGCCAGACATCGGGTCGTGTTCGTGTCGCATTGCCGGCGCGGGAATCGTATACGGAGAGCGCAGGCAATATAAAGAAGGCATCGACAAAGAAATTGGATGAGGATTTGCGGCCGGAGTACGACCTCTCGCAGCTCAAGGGAGGAGTCCGGGGGAAGTACCACCGGCAGGCGAGCGGCGGCACCAACCTCGTGTTGGTCGAGCCCGAGCTCGCTGATGTATTCCCGAACGCGGAGTCGGTGAACCGCGCACTCCGGTTCTTGGTGGATACGGCGGAGGCGGCTACCGGCACGGCCCGTCGCCACGGGCGCCTGAAGCGGACCGCTGGAAAGCGCGGCCGCTGAGCCGAAACTCGTGAGGCGGGCGACCCGGCGTGAGCGGAGGCGCTATGAAGAAGAGGGGCAGTCGTCGAAATTCGAAAAACGACCATGACACCATGCGGCCAGAGTACGACTTCTCCGCGGCTGTTCGAGGTGTGACCGCGGCAAGATACGCTCAGGGCACCAACATTGCCGTGATCGACCCGGAGGTCCTGGATGTGTTCCCGGACGGCGCCACGGTAAACCAGGCATTGCGCGCTCTGGCGCCGGTTCTCCGGCAACAACATCGGGCAGGAGCGAAACGGAGAACCGCCTGACCGCGTGCTGCACCCGACCGGTGCCGGCGAGGTCTGTGCAGCTCGGGCCCAATCATGCGTTGGGCGGGCGAGGCAACCGAGACCTAATGGCCCAATCTTGTCAGAGAATTACTTCGGATCTCGACCACATCGAACGCGACGAGGAGGTTCTTGTTCTCCTCGCTGTCGAGTCCGGTAGTCGCGCGTGGGGATTTGCCTCTGCCGACAGCGACTTCGATGTTCGTTTCATCTACATCCACCGGCCTGTCTGGTATCTGTCCATCGACGTCGAAGATCGGCCGGACGTAATCGAGCGTCCGGTGCGAGACGCCATCGACCTGAGCGGCTGGGACATTCGCAAGACGCTGCGGCTCTTTCGAAAGTCCAATCCGCCGCTTCTTGAATGGTTGCAATGCCCGATTGTCCACCGTGAGCGCTTTTCCTTTGCTCGGCGGCTTCGGGAGTTTCTTCCTGCGTTCTATTCACCGAAAGCCAGCTTTTTCCACTACCTCCATATGGCTCAGGGCAACATGCGTGAATACCTGAGCGGCGAGACTGTGTGGCGTAAGAAATACCTGTACGTGTTGCGTCCCCTTCTGGCGATGCAGTGGATCGAGAGGGGCCTCGGTCCCGTGCCCATTGAGTTCGGCAAGCTCGTGGACGCGATGCTGCCCGCCGGGGAGCTTCGGCAGGCTGTAGACGACCTCGTCGCTGCCAAGAAGGCCGGCGCGGAACTCGATATGGGGCCGAGAATTCCAGCGATCAGCCACTTCATCGAGAGCGAGTTGGACCGGCTCGAGCGAGTCGCGGATGTGCGCGCCCCGGCAGGGCCGCCCACGGAGCAACTCAACGAGCTATTTCGTGCAACGCTCCTGGAGGTGTGGGGCGCCGTCTAACCTTCCGCTGCGAGCGTCTGATACAGTGGTTGCCTGCGGATGGACAGCCGGCAGCCCATCAAGATCTTCATCTCCTGCGCCCACAAGGACGGGGCGGAACTGGTGCAGCGTCTCCATCGAGGAAGCTCTCGACCAGGCGCAGGTGGTCCTGGCCGCGTTGACGTCTGCGCTTCCGGTACCAATTCGCAGAGGTCGTCTGCCGATTTCGCAAAGTGAAGCAGAACAGCTTGACTGGCCTATCGAACTGAGGTGTAATCGAGAACGTTGCTGCGGCCAGCGAGCCGATTCAAGAGAAGAAAGCCAAGTGGCGGTTTCGTCCCAGGCCGGCCATGACAGGCTCCACTCAGGCCGGCCTGCTCATGAGTTGGGCACGCCAGTCGCCTTCTGAACGCGGCAAGCGTCGTGAGGAGAATAGAGACATGGAACCAATCCTGACAAGATGCGGCTATCGCTGCGACCTTTGTCTGGCCTATAAGCCTAACCTTGCAGACGATCTTTCAAACCAACAGAAACTGAGTGATGGGTGGTACAAGTACTTTGGCTTTCGGCTGCCACCGGCAGGGATTTGCTGTGATGGGGGTATGACAGACAATCCGAAGCTAATCGATTCAAGCTGCCCCGTGAGGCCGTGCGTCATCGAAAAAGGGCTAGACAACTGTTCGCAATGCGAGCTCTATGCATGCGAGAAACTGACACAACGCCTTGTCTCATATGAGGATGTAAGGCAGAGGGTTGGCGCGGAAATCCCGGAAGACGACTATCTGTGTTTCATCCGGCCTTACGAGAACAAGCGGCGGCTTGACGCACTGAGGGCGCCGAATCGTGATGGTTAGGTAGACCCCATCCCGCTCGCAGTGCGTCGTGGGCCCAGCCCTCATCCTCAGTCCCAAAACGAATCTGATACAGTGGTTCCCGGCGGATGGACACCCACCAGCCCATCAAGATCTTCATCTCCTACGCCCACGCGGACGGGGCGGAGCTGGCGCAGCGTCTCCTCGCGGACCTCACCAAACAGGGCTTTGACACGTGGCTGGATGTCGGCCGGCTGGCTGGCGGCGGCATCTGGACTCGCGATATCGAGGAAGCTCTCGACCAGGCGCAGGTGGTCCTGGCATTGCTCACCCCGGGCGCCTACGTCTCGGAGATTTGCCGCGCCGAGCAGCTTCGCGCGTTGCGCACGGGCAAGTGCGTCATTCCCCTGCTCGCCGAGGCCGGCGCGGAAAGACCGCTCCACCTCAAAGCCAGGCACTACCGCGACTTCACCGCCGCCACTCGGTACGAACAGGAATTCCAACGGTTATTGGAAGACATCCGCAGTGGCAGGGGCGTTGAGCCGAAGCCCGAGTACTTGCACACCTATGTCACCGCGCCGCCTCTGCCGGTAAACTACGTCGAACGCACCGAGGAACTCAAGGCTCTTCGCGACGCCCTGTTCGCCGAGGGCGGCGGCCGCCACGTTGCCCTCACTGCGCTCGAGGGTATGGGCGGCATCGGCAAGACCGTCCTCGCCCAGGCGCTCTGTCACGACGAGGTGGTGCAGCAGGCGTTCCCGGATGGAATCGTCTGGATCACCGCCGGGAAAGAGTCCGCGTACGACCTGGTGACGCGCATGCGCGAGGCCGGAAAGGCCCTGCATGACGACCTCAGCGGCTACGACACCGAGCTAGGCTGCATCGATCAGTTCCGGGCGGCCATCCAGCGCAAGGCGGCTCTCATCATCATTGACGACGTTTGGGGATTCAGGGACGTCGAGCCGTTCCGCTGCGAGTCCGTCCGTTCCCGCCTGCTGTTCACCACCCGCGATACCTCGCTCGCCGCCGCGCTTGGCGCTCGGGAACATACGGCGGAGCTTTTGACGGAACCGCAGTCCCGCAACGTCCTCGCCCGCTGGTCCGGCCGCGACGCCGGCGACCTGCCACCGGAAGCCGGAGATCTGATCCAGGAATGCGGGCGCCTGCCCCTGGCGCTTGCGATTGTCGGCGCCATGCTGCGCGGCAAACCGCCTGTATTCTGGAAGCGTGTCCTCGATCTCCTGCGCCACGCCTATCTGGAGAAGATCAAGGCCCAGTTCCCGGACTACCCCCATACGGACCTGTTCCGCGCCCTTCAGGTCAGCGTGGATTCGCTCGACCCGGCCACTCGCGAGCGGTATATCCAACTCGCGGTGCTTCTCGAAGACATGCCGGCGCCTCCCGCGATTCAGCAATCGTTGTGGGGTGTCGATGAAGCCGCGGCGCTCGAAACCGCCGATCGGTTCACGAGTCTCTCGCTGGCCCAGCGCGACGGCGACTCTGGCGCCATCCGTCTTCACGACCTGCAACTGGACTACGTACGCGCCCAGTACCCGGATCGCGAAGCCCTGGACCTGATTCGGCGCGCCGTCCGGCTCTCCTCAAACGTGATCGAAAGGGATCCGTCACAGTTCGCCTCGCAAGTCGTGGGCCGCCTGCTTCCGTACCAGGAGCAAGCGGCGATCCGGCGCTTCACGGAGGACCTCATCAAGGGCGCTCCGCGGCCATGGCTCCGGCCGCTCCAGCCGACGCTGGCCGCGCCTGGTACTGGGCCCATCCGCACGCTCGAAGGCCACTCCTCATGGGTCAATGGCGTGGCGGTGACTCCGGACGGGCGCCGGGCCGTTTCCGCGTCTTCGGACAACACGCTGAAGGTGTGGGATCTGGAAACGGGCCGCGGGCTGCGCACGCTCGAAGGCCACTCCTCCCCTGTCAATGCCGTGGCGGTGAGTCCGGACGGGCGGCTGGCCGTGTCCGCTTCTCACGACCAGACGCTGAAGGTGTGGGACCTGGAATCCGGCCGCGAGCTGCGCACGCTTAAAGGCCACTCCGCCGCTGTCACTGGGGTCGCGGTGAGCCCGGACGGGCGGCGGGCCGTGTCCGCGTCTGACGACAAAACGCTGAAGGTGTGGGATCTGGAAACCGGCCGCGAACTGTGCACGCTCGAAGGCCACTCCTCCGGGGTGACTAGCGTGGCGGTGAGTCCGGACGGGCGGCGGGCCGTTTCCTCTTCCTGGGAGAAAACGCTGAAGGTGTGGGATCTGGAAACCGGCCGCGCACTCCGCACACTGGAGGGCCACTCCAACACTGTCGCTGGCGTGGCGGTGAGTCCGGACGGGTGGCGGGCCGTTTCCGCTGCTCATGACCACACGCTGAAGGTGTGGGATCTGGAAACCGGCCGCGAACTGCGCACGCTCAAAGGCCACTCCTTCTGGGTCACTGGCGTGGCGGTGAGTCCGGACGGGCGGTGGGCCGTTTCCGCTTCCTCGGACAACACGCTGAAGGTGTGGGATCTGGAAACCGGGCGCGAACTGCGCACGCTCGAAGGCCACGCCTCCTCCGTCACTGGCGTGGCGGTGAGTCCGGATGGGCGGCGGGCCGTCTCCGCTTCTTCGGATAAGACGCTGAAGGTGTGGGATCTGGAAACCGGGCGCGAACTGCGCTCGCTCGAAGGCCACGCCTCCTCTGTCACTGGCGTGGCGGTGAATCCGGATGGGCGGCGGGCCGTTTCCGCTTCCTGGGACAGAACGCTGAAGGTGTGGGATCTGGAAACCGGGCGCGCACTGCGCACGCTCGAAGGCCACGCCTTAATGGTCACTGGCGTGGCGGTGAGTCCGGATGGGCAGCGGGCCGTTTCCGCTTCCTGGGACAACACACTGAAGGTGTGGGATCTGGAAACCGGGCGCGCACTGCGCACGCTCGAAGGCCACTCCTCCTACGTCCATGGCGTGGCGGTGAGTCCCGATGGGCGGCGGGCCGTTTCCGCTTCCTGGGACAACACGCTGAAGGTGTGGGATCTGGAAACCGGCCGCGCACTGCGCACGCTCGAAGGCCACTCCTCCGGGGTCACTGGCGTGGCGGTGAGTCCGGACGGGCGGTGGGCCGTTTCCGCTTCTCACGACAAGACGCTGAAGGTGTGGGATCTCAATACCGGGCAGGTACTGCGCGCGCTCGAAGGCCACTCCTCCAAGGTCAACGCCGTGGCGGTGAGTCCGGATGGGCGGCGGGCGGTTTCCGTTTCTGGCGACAACACGCTGAAGGTGTGGGATCTGGAAACCGGCCGCGAACTGCGCACGCTCGAAGGCCACTCCAACCATGTCAATGGCGTGGCGGTGAGTCCGGACGGGCGGCGGGCCGTTTCGGCCTCCGAGGACCACGCGCTGAAGGTGTGGGATCTGGAAACCGGAACGCCTCTCGCCACCTTCACCTGCGATGCGCCCGCTCAGTGTTGCGCATTCGCCGGCTCCCGAGTCATCATCGCCGGCGACGCAGCGGGCCGGGTCCACATCCTCTCCTTGGTTAGCGACTTCTGACTGCGGCCGGGGTTACATTGGACAGGATGGTGACATCCCTGATTTCCGCGGTCGTGCTGGCAGCGGCGCTGGCCTCGGTCTTCGAAAGCCCCGCCGATCTCACTCCGCAAGGCCGAATCGACGAGGTGGTTTTCGCAGACCTCAAGCGCCTGGGCATCCCCCCTGCGAACCTCTGCTCCGACGCGGTCTTCCTCCGCCGGGCCTATCTCGACGTCATCGGCACGCTCCCCACTCCGCAAGCGGCCTCCCAGTTCCTGGCGGACCGCGACCCCAACAAGCGCACCGCCCTGATCGATCGCCTCCTCGAGCGCGACGAGTTCGCGGACTGCTGGGCCATGAAGTGGAGCGATCTGCTGCGCCGCGTCAAGGCGGAGTTCCCCATCAACCTCTGGCCCAACGCCGCCCAGGCCTATCACCACTGGATTCGCGCCTCCCTCCGCGACAACAAGCCCTACGACCGCTTTGTCCGCGAGCTGCTCACCGAAAGCGGCAGCAATTTCCGCGCGCCCCCGGTCAACTTCTACCGCGCCCTCCAGAGGAAGGACCCCCAAGCCATCGCCCAAACCGTGGCCCTGACCTTCATGGGAACGCGCGCTGAGAACTGGCCTCAAGCCGGCCTATCGGCTATGGCGGTGTTCTTCTCGCGGGTCGGCTACAAGTACACCGGCGAATGGAAAGAGGAGATCGTCTTCTTCGATCCCTCCAAGAACCCGGGGCAGCCCGCCGTCGCGCTCTTCCCCGACGGAACCCGCGCCCATCTCGCTCCCGACCGCGATCCGCGTGAGGTCTTCGCCGATTGGCTGATTGCCCCGCGCAACCCCTGGTTCGCCCGCAACATCGTCAATCGCGTCTGGAGCTGGCTGCTCGGACGCGGCATCATTCACGAGCCCGACGACATCCGGTTCGACAATCCGCCCTCGAATCCCGAGCTGCTCGCCTTTCTCCAGCGCGAGCTGATCGCGTCCCGCTCCGACGTCAAGCACATCTACCGTCTGATTCTGAACTCGAAAACTTACCAGCTTTCCTCGATTCCCAAGACCGCCAGCCCCGCGGGCGCGGCCAATTTCGCGAGTTACCCGCTCCGCCGCTTGGACGCCGAGGTGCTCGCCGACGGCCTCTGCCAGGTCACCGGGACGACCGAGACCTACACCTCCTGGAACTGTTCGGACGTCCCCCGCGCGACACCGGTTTCGAGTCCGAGCGCAACAACCGCCCCTCGGCCGCCCAGCGCCTGCATCTGCTGAATTCCAGTCACGTCCAGCGAAAGATAGCGGAAAGCCCGAGCGAGCCCCCGTATCCGATCTGTACCTGCTGATCCTTTCGCGTTACCCCACGGGCGATCTCCCGCCGCCCTTCCTGCCCGGGCCAAGTCCGTCATCCAGATCTGGATGTGGGGAGGCCCCTCGCACCTCGACACTTTCGATCCGAAACCGGAAGCCGGCAACGACTACTGCGGCCCCCTGAACAATCCGATCCCCACCAACGTGGCCGGCATCAGGATCTGCGAGCTGCTTCCGCTGCTGGCCAAGCAAGCCGACAAGTACTCCATCATCCGCAGCATGACCCACGGCATCAACGCTCACGAAACCGCCTCCTACACCGTTCAGACCGGGCGTATGTCCGGAGGCCGGGACGTCTACCCCAGCGTCGGCGCGGTGGTCTCGTTGTTCAAAGGCTACAACGCCGGATACAAGGGGCTGATTCCGCCCTACATCGTGCTGACCGAGCCGCAGGGGCGCTTCTCCGAAGCGGGCTTCCTGGGTTCGCGCTTCAAGCCCTTCGCCACCGGCGGCAACCCGGCGCAGGCCCGCTTCGCCGTCGAGGGCGTCGTCGCCCCAGGCATCTCCGACCAGCGCCAGCGCAACCGCCGCGAGCTTCTCCACAAGCTTGACACCCTCGAGCACGCCATGAAAGGCGATCCCGAGTTGGCGGCCAACGCGCAAGCCGAGGAACAGGCCTATGAACTGATTCTGGGGGACGCGGGCAAGTTCTTCGATCTCTCGCAAGAGAAGGACGACCTGCGGGTGCGTTACGGCCGCAACACCTTCGGCCAATCCTGCCTGGTGGTGCGGCGGCTGGTCGAGCGCGGCGTTCCCTACGTCACTATCAACTACAAAGGCTGGGACACGCACAAGCAGCATTTCCAGGCCATGCGCCGCCAACTGCCGGAAATGGATAAAGGCATGGCCACTCTCCTTCAGGACCTGTCGGACCGCGGCCTCCTCGCGACCACCATCGTCTGGTGGAGCGGTGAGTTTGGCAGAACGCCCCGTGTGCAATGGGAGCCACCCTGGAACGGCGGACGCGGCCATTATGGCCAGGTCTTCTCGGCCGTCCTCGCCGGCGGCGGATTCAAAGGCGGCCGCGTGGTTGGCGTTTCGGACGCGAAAGGCGAACAAGTCAAGGAGCGGCCCGTCTATCCGATCGACCTCATCGCCAGCATCTATGAGCTGCTCGGCATCGACCTCGACGCCAGGCTGCCCCATCCGCTAGGCGAGGAAGCTAGAGTCACGCCCACCGCCGCGGAAGGCGTCCCCATGGCCGGGCGCTTAAAAGAGATCATGTCATGAGTTCACGCGCGCTGCTGGCCCTGGCGATCGCGCCCTTCGTGTGGGCGCAGCAGCCGATCACCCCGCGCGTCGGCTACGTCTATCCAGCCGGCGGCCGGCAGGGCGGCAAGTTCGAGGTCACCGTCGGAGGGCAGTTCCTGGATGGCGTCAACAACGTCTATGTCTCCGGCGCCGGTGTCCAGGCGGTTGTCCTCAAGCACGTCAAACCGCTCACGCCGGCGCAGTTCAATCAGTTGAGAGAGCAATTGAAGGGGCTGATGGACAAGCGCTCGGCCGGGACCCCGCTCACCGCCGAAGATCAGAAGCTGGCTGCCGAACTCAGGCAGAGAATCGCCACCTCCGTCCGCAGGCCCGCCACTCCCGCGATTGCCGAAACCGTCACTCTCGAAGTCACCCTGGCTCCGGACGCCGCGCCCGGCGAGCGGGAGCTGCGGCTGGCGACGCCCAACGGCTTGACGAATCCGCTGGTTTTCTGCGTCGGCCGACTGCCCGAGTTCTCGAAGGAGCCGGCGAAAGTCGCGAGCGAACTGCCAACCCCCAAGGTGGCGAAGAAAAGCGACCAACCGAAAACCAGCGCCTCCGCGGCCCCGATGAGCATCACGCTGCCGGCCATCGTGAACGGCCAGATCGTGCCCGGCGGCGTGGAGCGCTACCGGTTCCAGGCCGTGAAAGGCCAGCGGCTGGTGGTTGCCGCCAGTGCCCGCCAGTTGATCCCCTACATTTCCGATGCCGTCCCCGGTTGGTTTCAGGCCACGCTAGCGCTCTACGATGCGCAGGGCAAGCAGGTGGACTACGCCGACCACTTCCTTTTCCACCCCGATCCGGTCCTCCATTACGAGATCCCCGGCGAGGGCGAATACGTGCTCGAGATCCGGGATGCCATTTACCGCGGCCGCGAGGATTTCGTCTACCGCATCGCCGTGGGTGAGTAGCCCTTCGTGACCGGCATCTTCCCCCTGGGCGGCAAGGCCGGTGCTCGAACCAACCTCGAAATCAAGGGCTGGAATCTCCCGGTCGCCAAACTCACCGAGAATAACAAACACCGCACCGCCGGGATCTATCCCCTTTCCCTGCGCAAAGGCGAATGGGTTTCCAACCATGTACCCTTTGCCGTCGACACTCTGCCCGAGCGCGTCGAGAAGGAGCCGAACGACCAGCCCAAGAGCGCGCAGCGGGTCAAGCTTCCGCTCATGGTGAAAGGGCGCATCGATCGCCCCGGCGACTAGGATGTGCTCCGTTTCGATGGCCGCGCCGGCGACGAGATTGTCGCCGAGGTGTTTGCCCGCAGGCTCGATTCCCCCCTGGATTCCGTGGTCAAGCTGACCGACGCCAGCGGTCGCCAACTGGCCTTCAACGACGATTTCGAGGACAAGGGCGCCGGGTTGATCACGCACCAGGCCGATTCCCGGATCCTCATCAAGCTGCCCGCCCAGGGAACCTACTATCTCCACTTAGGCGATGCGCAGCAGAAGGGCGGCCCCGAGTACGCCTACCGCCTGCGCATCAGCCGCCCGCAGCCCGATTTCGCGCTGCGTGTCGTGCCCTCCACCATCAACGTTCGCCCCGGCATGACCGTGCCGCCGGAACGCATGGACCAACCCCGCAGCCTCCACCTCGAGGGCAGCGCAATGATTCAGGGGCGCGAGATGCGCCGGCCGGGCGTTCCCGCCGAAGATATGATGCCAGCTTTCGCCTACCGCCATCTTGTCCCCACGAAAGACTGGATGGTTTCGGTGAACGGACCCGGGCGGGCCGCCGCCGCTTGGAAGCTCGTCGGCGCCACGCCCGTGAAGGTTCCCGGCCGGCTCTTCCTACCCTTGGGGCGCTTTGCGGGCCAGGTTCAGTTGGCGTTGAACGACCCCCCGGAAGGCATCTCTATGGAAGTATCGCCTCTGCGGGACGGTGTGTCCCTCCAACTGCGCGCCGACGCGCACAAAGCAAAACCCGGCCTCCGAGGCAACCTGATCGTCGACGCTTTCCTGGAAAGAACCGTGACTCCCCCCGACGGCCGGCCCCCCGTCAAACGCCGCCAGCCTCTCGGCACCCTCCCCGCGATCCCCTTCGAAATCGTCGCGACCACCCTGCCCCGGCCGTAACCTCGCAATCCTGCGTCGGCGCTGCCGATCAAAGCTAGGGGTTGGTAGGGACGGGCAGATTCGAACTGCCGGCCTGCCGCTTAGGAGGCGGCCGCTCTATCCATGCTGAGCTACGTCCCCCAATCCTCTTATTCTATCGCTGGGCCGCCGCCCAACGCTTGAGGCCCTTACGCCCGATGTCGGTGCGGTAATGCATGCCCTCGAAATGGATTCTCGAGACCGCCTGGTACGTCCGTTCGATGGCGCCCGCCAGGTTGGGCCCCGACGCCGTGACCCCAAGCACGCGGCCGCCCGCCGTTTCCACGCCGTTTTGCCCGGCTCGCGTGCCGGCGTGGAACACCGCCGCCCCGGCCGCCTCGGCCTGCTCGATCCCTTCGATACGGTCGCCTTTGCGCGGAGTGCCAGGGTACCCCGCCGAAGCCAGGACAACGCACACCGATGGTTCGGACCGCCATGCCAGGCGGACCCCCCCGAGGTGGTGGTGCGCGGCTGCCATCAGGGCCTCGGCGAAGTCGCAATCCAGGCTGTGCAGGAGGGCTTGTGTTTCCGGATCGCCGAGCCGCACGTTGAACTCCAACACCTTCGGCCCGGCCGGCGTCATCATCAGACCCGCGTAGAGAAAGCCCGTGAACGGGCAGCCCTCGAAGCGCATTTGCTCGATCGAGGGCGCAATGATGCACTCCATGACGTACCGCCGCTGGGCCAGGTCCAGGATGCGGGAGTCGCAGTAGGCGCCCATGCCGCCCGTGTTCGGGCCGGTGTCGCCGTCGTACACGGCCTTGTGGTCCTGAGTGGGCTCGAGCGGCAAGACGTTTGTGCCGTCGCTTAGCACGATGAAGCTCACTTCCTCCCCCGTCAGGCATTCCTCGATCACCAGGCGCGAGCCGGCCTTGCCCACCAGTTCGCCAGACAGCAGACCGCGGACTGCGGCTTCGGCCTCGGCGCGGCTCGCCGCCACGATGACGCCTTTTCCCGCCGCCAGTCCGTCGGCTTTGAGCACCACCGGGACCCCGAATCGGTCCAGCGCCTCGAGCGCCTCCGCTTCCGTCTCAACCGTCACGAACTCGGCGGTGGGGATCCCCGCCCGTGTCATGAACTGCTTCGCGAAGATCTTGCTTCCTTCGAGCCGCGCGGCGGCCGCAACCGGGCCGACGATGGCCCGTCCCGCGGCTTGGAAAGCGTCCACCACGCCGGCAACGAGCGGCGCTTCGGGACCCACCACCGTGAGGTCGGCCCCGACCGACTCCGCTGCCCGCACCAGCTCCGCCGGGTCTTGCGGGTTCGCCGGGATCGGCGTAGCCAGGCGGGCCATGCCAGGATTCCCCGGAATCGCGAAGAGCGCCTCGACCGAGGTGCTCTGCGCCAACCGCCAGACCAGGGCGTGTTCCCGCGCGCCGCTTCCGATAACTAGAATTTTCAGAACGGAATCTCCGTATAAGCTATATTTATAGGTGACCGGGGAGGTTTGTCACCTTCCTCGCCACTTCCCTAGAATAGAGGAAAAGCTGGGCCTATATGCAAGCGAACGACCCTCGGCACCGCTACGACGTCGTGGTTGTTGGAGCCGGTCACGCCGGCTGCGAGGCAGCGCGGGCGTGCGCCCGGCTGGGAATGAAGACGGCGCTGGTGACGATGAACCTCGACCTCATCGCGCAGATGTCCTGCAACCCGGCGGTTGGCGGGATCGCCAAAGGGCACCTGGTGCGCGAGGTCGACGCGCTGGGAGGCGTGATGGGGGAACTGACGGATGAGGTGGGCATTCAGTTCCGCCTGCTGAACACGAGCCGCGGTCCCGCTGTGTGGTCGCCGCGCGCGCAGTGCGACAAGAGGCGCTATCGGGTGCGCATGCGCGAGGTGCTCGAGAGGGAGCCCAATCTGAGGATCCTTCAGGCCGAGGCCGCCGAGTTACTGTTCGAGGGTGACGCCGCGCGCCGCGTTCGTGGGGTGCGCCTAAGGGACGGCCGGGCGCTCGTGTGCGACGCCGTCGTCGTCACGACGGGCACGTTCCTCAATGGCTTGGCTCACATTGGCGAGGCGGTTTACAGTTGCGGGCGCAGCGGGGAGCCTCCATCCAGCCTGCTCGGCGACCAGTTGCGCTCGCTCGGGCTGCAGTGGAGCCGCTTAAAGACCGGGACGCCCCCGCGGCTCGATGGGCGTACCATCGATTGGTCCCGGTTCGAGCCGCAATCGGGTGACCCGGAGCCTACGCCGTTTTCCTTCCTGACCGAGCGCATAGGCCGGCCCCAAATCCAGTGCTACATCGGCTACACCACCGACGAGACCCGGCGCATTCTGCGCGAAGCAGTTCCCCGGTCCCCACTGTACAGTGGGCAGATCGAAGGCATCGGCCCGCGGTACTGTCCGTCGATCGAGGACAAGATCGTCAAGTTCCCGGACAAGCCGCGTCACCAGATCTTCCTCGAGCCGGAAGGCCTTGACACTTACGAGGTCTACGTGAACGGCATGTCCACAAGCATGCCGATCGATGTCCAGACAGCGATGATCGCCTCGGTTCCCGGCTTGGAAAAGGCGGAAATGCTCCGGCCCGGCTATGCGATCGAGTACGACGCAATCGATGCCCGGGAGCTGCGGCACTCCCTGGAAGTGAAAGCGATCGGGGGGCTCTTCCTCGCCGGTCAGATCAATGGCACGTCGGGCTACGAGGAAGCTGCATGCCAAGGTATTGCCGCTGGAATCAACGCGGCCCGCCGCGTGAGTGGCTCGCCGCCCGTCGTGGTCGGCCGCAGCGAGGGCTACACGGGAATCCTGATCGACGATCTCGTGACGAAAGGGGCTGACGAGCCGTACCGCATGTTCACCTCGCGCGCCGAATTCCGGCTGCGCTTACGGATCGACAATGCCGACGAGCGGCTGACGCCGATCGGGCGTCGCGTGGGTTTGGTCACTGACGAACGCTGGCGTGTATTCGTGAGAAAGCAGGAGCAGAAGGCCAGGCTCTCGGCGCTGTTCCGCGAGACTCGCATGGAACCGGGCAAGCCTCCGGGCATTGGCCTCGCTGCCGAAGACCGGCCGACTTTGATGCAGTGGCTTCGGCGTCCGGAAGCCTCCGTGGCGACGCTGAAGGCCTGGGCCGCGGCGTCGCTCAAGGAAGAGCCGGTCCGGGGAGTTCTCGCGACTATCGAGACGGAGGCCAGGTACTCCGGCTACATCCTGCAACAGGAGCGCCAGAACGAGAGGCTGCAGGATGCCGAAGGTCGCAGGATACCCGAGCAGTTCGAGTATTCCGGGCTGCCCGGGCTTTCGCGCGAAGTGCGCGGCAAGCTCGAGCGGGTGCGGCCGCGGACCCTCGGCCAGGCGGCACGCATCCCCGGCGTAACGCCCGCCGCCGTAGCCGTCCTGGGTGTGTACCTGAGCCTGGGTGCGCCCCACAGAAGCGCATGAGTGACGAACGCGTGTTTTCGGAGCTATTGAGCCGTCATTTCGGGTCGATCCGGCCTCTTTCTCCGCTCGAGATCTCCAGGCTCCAGAGCCACTACGAGTTGCTCGTGCGATGGAACAAGGTGCTCAACCTCACTTCCGTCCGGCGGGTGGAGGAGGCGGTCGTGAGGCACTACTGCGAGTCGCTGTTCCTCGCTGCTCATCTGCCGGGGGAGCCCGTTTCGGTGATCGATGTCGGCTCGGGGGCCGGCTTCCCTGGTATTCCTCTCGCGGTCCTGCGTACGGATTGCCGCGTCACCCTGGCCGAGTCGCACCAGCGCAAAGCCGTCTTCCTCAGGGAGGCTACCCGCAGTTACGCTCATGTGCGGGTGGAGGCCCGCCGGGCTGAAGACATTCCAGGCAGTTTCGACTGGGTCGTCGCCCGGGCTGTGCGCTGGGAACGAGTGCTGCTGCTGGCCCGCCGTTGGGTTGGGCTGTTGGTCGGCCAAGAGGATGCCCAGGCCATCAATCTCTCTGCCGGCTTTGAGTGGCTCCCGGCTGTTCCGCTGCCGTGGGGCAGGAGCAGGGTTCTGGTCCGCGGAGTCCGGTCGTTCGTATCGCAGGGGGGCTCCACGTGGAACATCCCGGAACAACGGTCCACCACCTCCCAGCTTGTTTCACGTGGAACGTGATAGCATGTGGTGTTCCCACCAGGAGCATTTGCTTTGGGACGCGTAATCGCCATTGCCAATCAGAAGGGCGGGGTCGGCAAGACCACCACCGCCATCAACCTCGGCGCCTCCCTGGCTGCAAACGATCTCCGAGTCCTTGTCATAGACTCCGATCCCCAGGGCAACTCTACCACAGGTCTCGGTGTACAGAAGAACGCCGCCGGCCTCACGCTATATGATGCGCTGCTCGGCCAGCATCCACTCAGTGCCGCCATCGCCTCAACCAGCTTCGAGGGCCTTGATGTCATCCCCGCCGACAAGAACCTTGTCGGCGCCAACATCGAGCTCGTAGACCTCGATGATCGCGAGTTCCGGCTCCGTGAGAAACTGAAACCCCTCCGCGACTCCTATCATTTCGTGCTCATCGACTGCCCTCCCGCACTCGACCTCCTGACCCTCAACGCGTTGGTTGCGGCCGACTCCGTGCTGGTCCCCATCCAGTGCGAGTTCTTCGCCCTGGAAGGCGTCTCCGAGCTCATGGACACCATCGACCGCGTCCGCGCCTCCTTTCACCACTCCCTCGCCATCGAGGGCATCCTTCTCACCATGTACGACGACCGCACCAACCTCGCACGCCAGGTTGCGGAGGACCTCAGGGAGTTTTTCGCCGATGAAGTCTTCCGCACCGTGATACCAAGGAGCATCCGCCTCGCCGAGGCCCCCAGCTACGGCAAGCCCATCCTCCTTTACGACCTCCGCTCTCGCGGGGCCGAGAGTTACATCAAGTTGGCCAAGGAGATACTCGCCAATGAGCAAGGCCTCACAAGCTCCTCGCAGGGCGCTCGGTAAGGGCCTCACCGCGCTGCTTTCCAGCCGCACCGCGCCGACGTCCGAACCACATCCGGCGCCCCACCCCAGCCCCGAGACGCTGTCCCACCTCCCCATCGCCCTCATCGACCCCAACCCCCTCCAACCCCGCACGGTCTTTCACCCCGACCGCCTCCAGGAACTCGCCGACTCCATTCGGACCAACGGCATCATCCAGGCGCTCATCGTCCGGCCCCACCGCGATCGCTATCAGCTCGTCGCCGGAGAACGCCGCTGGCGCGCCGCCAAACTCGCCGGCCTCTCCGACGTCCCCGCCGTCGTGCAGAACGTCACCGACGAGCGCCTTCTCGAGATCACCCTCGTCGAGAACATCCAGCGCGAGGACCTCAACCCCATCGAGGTCGCCCACGCCTTCGACCGCCTGGCGCGCGAGCTCAACCTCAGCCACGACGACATCGCGCGCCGCACTGGCAAAGACCGCAGCACGATCACCAACACGCTCCGCCTGCTCAAGCTCCCCGCCGATGTCCAGCAACTCGTCTCCGAGCGCCGCCTTTCTGTGGGTCACGCCCGGGCGATCCTCGGTCTGCCCAGCGAGGACCTCCAGCGCCAGGTGGCCGAGAAATCCAGCTCACAGGGTCTCTCCGTACGGCAGGTGGAACGCCTGGTTCAGCGAATGACCAGCCCTCGCGAGCCCATACCGGTAGAACAGGTGGGCGACCCGAATGTCCAGGCTGCCATCGCCGAACTCGAGCGAGTCCTCGGCACGCGCGTCCGCATCGCCGCCAAGGCAGACAACCGAGGCCGGATCGAAATCGACTACTACTCCACTGAGGACCTCGACCGCATCTATTCCCTGATCGTGCGCGAGGAGAGAACCTGAGGACTGGTGCCGGCGGCTGGACTCGAACCAGCGACCTTGGGATTATGAGACCCACGCTCTAACCACCTGAGCTACACCGGCACGACTGGCGTCTCTCCCAGCCTATTCGTTCCCTCGAGATCTTGTCAAACCTGCCGTTCACGCGCCGCATCATTAACATTCCTTAATCTTCGTATATTGACAGCAACCGAATACAGGTGCATATTGGAGGTGGAACACTGGGGTGGCAGTGCCGCCTCGGTTTCCGGGCTCCAGGAGATGGAGTCCCAATCACGGCCCTTCCTGCTTGTTGAGGAGGTCGTAGCTAATAGGAGGAAGTCACTATAGAACGTCCACATGACGGGCGGCTACCTGCTTCCCCGGCTGACTGGCTGTAGACCTTAGACGCTTGCTGGCACCCGAACGCACCAGCGCGCCGCGGCACATTGCACCGCGCGATAAGGCATTATACGGCCAGCGTCACGAGCGGAACCGGCTTGCGCCCAGGCGCCAGTCGGACTCCGAGAATCGTGCCAGCGGGGAGCCGGCGGTCGCCCTTTTCTCTATTTGCACCCATGCGAGCAACCCGTGAATGCCGTTGAACTTCAAGGAGTCTCCAAGAGTTATGCCATCTACGATTCCCCCGGCGACCGCCTGAAGGAGCTCGCCACCTTTCACCGGTATTCGTTCCACCGCGATTTCTGGGCGCTGCGCGGCCTGGGTTTCCACATTCGCAAGGGCGAGACCTTCTGCATCATCGGAGAGAACGGCTCGGGCAAGAGCACGTTGCTGCAACTGGTCGCCGGCATCCTCCAGCCCACCGAGGGCGCCGTCTCCGTCCAGGGACGCATTTCGGCGCTGCTCGAGCTCGGCTCCGGGTTCAATCCCGAGTTCACCGGACGCGACAACGTGTACATGAACGGGGCCATTCTGGGCTTCTCCTCCCGGCAGATGGATCAAAAGTACAAGGCCATCGAGGAATTCGCCGAGATCGGCGACTTCATCAACCGGCCCGTGAAAACGTATTCCAGCGGCATGGTGGTCCGCCTGGCCTTCGCGGTTGCCATCCATGTGGACCCCGACATCCTCCTGGTGGACGAGGCCCTCTCGGTGGGAGACATCTACTTCCGCCAGCGCTGCATGCGCAAGGTCCACGAGCTTCGCTCGCAGGGCATCACGATTCTGTTCGTTTCCCACGCCATCGGCGATGTCAAGGCGATCGGCGACCGCGCCCTGTGGCTCGAGCAAGGCCGCATCAAGGACCTGGGCGACACGGACCGCGTGGTGGCCAAGTATCTCGCGGCCATGGTGGAGAAGGACTCGGCCTACCGCACCCTCCGCAAGCGCCCCGCGCCCACCCGAGCCGAGCAGAACATCGCCCCCGAGGTGGTCGACTGCATTCCCAACATCGACCACCGCTACGGGGATGGCCGCGCCGAGGTCCTGGGCATCGCCGCCTTCGACGCCAACGGCCGCCCGCTGCATCTCCTCGAGCCCCTCTCCCGCGTCGTCGTCCGAATCAGCGTGCGAGCCAAGGAGGAGCTCTCACTGCCCATCGTCGGCTTCATGTTGCGCAACCATCTCGGAATCGATTTCTCGGGCACCAACACGTCGCGCGAGGGGTTCGACCTCCCGCCCATGGCTCCCGGCGACATCTACACGGTGGACTTCCACCTGGACCTGCCGGAGCTCTATCCCTCCTTCTTTTCCTTCTCGCCCGCCATCGCCGACGGGACGCTCCATAGTTACCGGATGTGCGACTGGATCGACAACGCGCTGACCATGCAAATGGGACACAGCCAGGGCCAGATCTACGGCTACCTCCACCTTCCCTGCAAGGTGGAGCTGAACGGCCGCCTCGCCGCCCCGACGGAGGTCAGCGTTGATTGAATTCACGGGCGAGCGCGTGATCCCCGGGCAGGTCGACGCCGACCTTTGGAACGAGCACCTGGCGCGCTACGCTTTCGCCGCCCCCTTCGCCGCCGGCCGGCGCGTGGTCGATGCAGGTTGCGGCGCCGGGTATGGCGCGGCCGCGCTGGCCCCCGCCGCGCGCACCGTTCTTGGTGTGGACGCCTCCGCCGACGCCATACGGTACGCCCGCGAGCACTACTTCGCGCCCAACCTCGGCTTCCTGCCTGCGTCCTGTGCGGCGCTGCCGCTCCCGGACGCCTCGGTGGATCTCGTGGTCGCGCTCGAAGTGATCGAGCACCTGGCGGAATGGCAGCGGTTTCTCGATGAAGCCCGCCGCGTGCTGACTCCCGCCGGGCGGCTCATCGTGTCCACGCCAAACAAGGAATACTACGCGGAATCGCGCCGCCTCACGGGTCCCAACCCCTACCACGTTCATGAATTCGAATTCGAGGAGTTCTCGGCGCAACTGCGCGAGTTGTTTCCTTACGTCACTCTGTTCTTCCAGAACCATGTCGAGGGCATCAGCTTCCAACCGCTGGTGAGCAGCCCGGAGGTTCCCCCCGAAGTCCGCGCAGGACCCGGCACGGCCGATCCCGCCGCGGCGCATTTCTTCATCGCGCTGTGCTCGTTGGAGCCGCAACCCGCCGCACGCGCATTCCTCTACCTCCCCGGCACCGGCAACGTCCTCCGCGAGCGCGAGTTGCACATCGGACGGCTCGAAGCCGAGGTGGCCACCAAGGACCGCTGGCTGGACCACCTCCGCACGGAAAAGCAAGACCTCGTCGACATGTTCCGCGCCCAGACCGCCCAACTTGAGCGCAGCAACCGCTGGGCCGAAGAGCTCGACGACAAGCTCCACTCGGCCCAGGACCGCGTTGTCGAGCTCCAGAACGAGCTCCAGCAGACCATCTCCGGCTACCAGGCCTCCATCGCCGCCTACGAAACCCAGGCGGCACAGCTCACCGACGACCTCCGCTCCGCCCAGGACCGCATCGTCGCCCTCCAGCAGGAGCTCCAGCAGACCATCGCCGCTTACGAAGCGCAGGTCGCCGAACTCGCCCGCGAGAACCGCGCGAAAACCCAGTGGGCGCAAGAGCTCGACGACAAGCTCCACTCGGCCCAGGACCGCGTTGTCGAGCTCCAGAACGAGCTCCAGCAGACCATCTCCGGCTACCAGGCCTCCATCGCCGCCTACGAAACCCAGACGGCACAGCTCACCGACGACCTCCGCTCCGCCCAGGAGCGCATCGTCGGCCTCCAGCAGGAGCTGCAGGACAGCAACCGCTGGGCGCAAGACCTCGACCAGAGGCTCCACTCCGCCCAGGACCGCATCGTCGACCTCCAGCAGGAGCTCCAGCAGACTACCGCCGCCTACGAAGCGCAGGTCGCCGAACTCGACCGCGAGAACCGGGCCAAAGCCGAGTGGGCGGCCGGCCTCGACGCGCAGCTCCATTCCGCCCAGGACCGCATCGTCGAGCTCCAGCGCCAGCTCCACCAGACCATCGCCGGCTACGAAGCGCAGGTCGCCGAACTCGACCGCGAGAACCGGGCCAAAGCCGAGTGGGGGGCCGGTCTCGACGCGCAGCTCGAGGCCAAAGGCGAGGAACTGCGGACCTGCATTCGCTTGCTCGATACGGCGGAAAAGACGGTGGTGGAGCGCACCGCCTGGGGGCTGCGCCTGGAAGCGGAACTCAAGCGGCTCGAAACGCAGTTCGAGATGGTCCGTGCATCGCGCTGGGTGAAGCTCGGGCGGTCGGTTGGACTGGGCCCGGAGCTGCCGCCCGTTTGACATGGCTAAGCTGAAGCGCTTTCTCCGCAGCCTTCCTCTGCTGTTGCTTTGCCCGCTGCTGCTGACGGCGGCGGCGCTGGCGATGGCCGCCGCGGACCTCCTCTGGCTCGCGTTCGGCCGCCGGCAGCGGCCCGCGGACACCTCCCCGCGCCACAGCGCGGCCACCGTGGTCATTCCGAACTGGAACGGCCGCGACCTGCTGGAGCACTACCTCCCCTCGGTCATCACGGCCCTGGACGGCAATCCGGAGAACGAGATCCTCGTCGTGGACAACGGCTCCACCGACGGCAGCGCCGAATTTCTCCGCGAGCGGTTCCCGCAAGTCAGCCTCCTCGCCCTTAACGAGAACCTCGGCTTCGGCGGCGGTTCCAACGCCGGCGTTCGAGCCGCCCGGAACGACATCGTAGCGCTGCTCAACAGCGACATGCGGGTCGAGCCGGGTTTCCTCCAGCCACTTCTGGAGGGCTTCGAAGCCCCGGACGTGTTCTCGGTCGGCTGCCAGATCTTCTTCTCCGATCCCGCGCGAAGGCGTGAGGAAACGGGCCTGACCCAAGGCTGGTGGCGGGATGGCGGCCTGCGCGTGCGGCACCGAATCGACGACGCCATCACGGACCTCTACCCATGCTTCTACGGCGGTGGCGGCTCCTGCGCCTTCGACCGGCGCAAGTTCCTCGAGCTCGGCGGATTCGACCCCTTGTTGGCGCCTTTCTACCTGGAAGACACCGACCTCGGCTACCTGGCGTGGAAACGCGGCTGGCGGGTGCTGTATCAGCCGCGCAGCGTTGTGTTTCACGAGCACCGGGGCACGATCGGGAAGCACTTCCGCGAGGAACAGATCCAGGCGGTGTACCACAAGAACTTCATCCTGTTCTGCTGGAAGAACATCCACGAGTGGCGCCGGCTGGCGTCCCACCTCGCGTTCACCTTCGGCGACGCGCTGGCCAGCGCCGCGCTCGGCGACTCCGCGGGACGGGCCAACGCGCAGGGCGTCTGGCGGGCATTCCGGCAACTGCCGCGGGCGCTCGGTTCGCGCTGGCGCGCTCGCAGTCTCGCCGCGATCCGCGATACGGAGGCCCTCCGCCGCCCGCTGGGCGGCTACTATCGCGACCGTTTCGAGCCGCTCCGGCCCGCCGCGCCTCAGGTAGACGAAAAACTCCGCGTTCTGTTCGTCTCGCCCTACCCGATCTGCCCGCCGCAACACGGCGGCGCTGTGTTCATGTATCACGCGGTGCGCGAGCTGGCGCGCCTGGCGGAGGTCCACCTGCTGTGCCTGCTCGATCACCCCTCCGAGCGGGATGCGCATCGCGACCTGGCCGAGGCCTGCGCCTCCGCCGAGTTCCTGGTGCGCATGAAAGGCCGGTCCAGCTCCTTCGGGTCCGTCGTGCCACACTCCATCCACGAGTTCTCCAACGACGACCTCGAGTGGCTCATCCATCGCCAGATCTGCACGGGGGGGATCGACGTCATTCAGCTCGAGTACACCGCGCTGGCGCAATACGCGGGCCACTACCGGCGCTTGGTCTGCGCCGTGTTCGAGCACGACATCTACTTTCAGTCGATCGGGCGGGGCCTGGCGGAATCGCGCAGCCTCTCCTGGAAGCTCACGGCCGGGATCGAGTACCTGCGCGCTCTGCGCTACGAGCTGCGCACGCTCCCCGAAATCGACCGCATCCAGGTCTGCTCCGCCGAGAACCAGGCCTTCCTGCTTTCGTTCCTGCCCGGGCTGGCCGGCCGGGTGCAACACGGCCTGCGCGCCATCGTCGATACCTCGAGCTACGGCTTCCGGACCGGCGGACGCGAGCCCGCGACCATGCTGTTCCTGGGAAGCTTCCGCCACCTGCCGAACCAGGCCGCGCTGACCTGGTTCACGCGGAAAGTGCTGCCGCGAATACTCGAGCGGCGGCCGGAAGCCCGCCTGGTGGTGGTGGGAGCGCAGGCGCCCCCGCGCCACGGTCTCCCGCCGTCGGAGGCCATCGAGCTCCGCGGGCTGGTGGACGACATCCGCGAGCCCCTCTCGCGCTATGCGGTCTTCGTCTGCCCCATCCGGAGCGGCTCGGGAATCCGGGTGAAGCTGCTGGAGGCGTTCGCCGCCGGCATTCCGGTCGTCTCCACGCGGCTGGGGGCGGAGGGTTTGGCCAGGACCGACGGAGAGTTCTGCGCGCTGGCGGAGGATCCCGCGCAATTCGCGGAGAAGATCCTGGCTCTGTTCGACCACCCCGAGCTGGCCGCGCAGATGGCCGAACGAGCCCGGCGGGAGGTCGAAGCCAATTGGGACGCCGCCGCGACCACCCGGAAGCTGGTCGACAGCTATTGGGAAGCCCTGCGCGAGAAGCGCGGCGATCGGGCGCCCGCGCGGGCGCTTACTTGCCCTTGAGATCGCGCTGCAAGCGCGCCACGATGCGGCCCGCGGTACGGTCCAACTCCGCGGAGGACGTGTCTTTCGGCTGTTCGTAGAGCGACCAGAGCACGACGCGGCTCCGGGGGTCGATCAGGAAAATGGTTCCCTTGCTCCTCCCAGACGCGGCGGCTGGCGGGGCGGACGCTTCCTTCAGCTTGATCTCGGGTGGAGTCTCCGGTTTGGCTTCCTCGCCGGTCTTGGCGGGCGCCGGCTGGGGCTTGGGCGCCTGCGGCTCGGGGTAGAGTTCCGCCAGACGCTCCTCCAGCCCTGTTCCGATGCGGTCCGCCAACACGGCATCCGCCTTCTTCGGGTCCGTCACCACCTGGAACAGGCCCGCGTTGGTGATCCGGTTGGCGAGGTGCTGATCCAGACCGCTCCCCATCGGAAGCACGTACACGGAATGAACGTTTGCGAGTTGCGCCTTGGCGGTCGACGCCAGGGCAAGAAAGCCGGAGAGTAGAACGGCGGCGATTTTCATGGCAAGTACCATCATAATAGGATTTGCGCGAGCGACTACTGCTGATCGCGGGGGCGCTGGTGGCGTTTGGCGGCGCCGCCTGGGGCTCCTTTCATTTCGACGACTACGCGATCTTCTCCGACCCGGTGCTCACGTCTCCGTCGGGGTGGTGGGAAGTGTGGGGACCGCTCTACACGCGGCCGCTGACCTACTTCACGTTCTGGCTGAACTACCAGCTCGGCGGGCGCGAACCCCTGGGGTATCACCTGTTCAACCTGGCGTTGCACATCGGCGCCGTCCTGCTGCTGTGGGAACTGCTCCGGCGTGTCATCCCGCCGAGGGCCGCTCTGATCGGGGCGCTGCTGTTTGCGATCCACCCGATTCAGAGCGAGGCCGTGGCCTACGTTTTCGCGCGCGCGATTCTGCTGGCGGCAGTGTTCTGCCTGCTCTCGGCGATCGCATGGCTGGATGGCCGGAGCTGGCTGGCAGTGGCCTGGTTTGCCGTGGCGCTGCTGGGGAAGGAAGAGGCGGCGGCGTTTCCCCTGGTGCTGTGGATGCTGGAGCGCGGGCAGCGGCGACGCACGATCGGGCCGATTCTGGCCATGCTGGCGCTCTCGCTCGCGGCTGGACTGCGCGTCGTCTGGGTGGCCAGGACGCTGGGCACGGGCGCGGGCGTGGGGCCGGGCCTTTCCCCGTGGACCTATCTGGCAGCGCAGGGGGCGGCGATCCTTCGGTACCTGCGGCTGGTGGTGGTCCCGTGGGGGTTCACCGTGGATGCCGAGATCCACGCGGGTTGGACGGCGTGGCTGGCCTGGGCGGCGCTCGCGGCCGCCCTCGCGCTGGCTTGGAAACGGAACTGGATCGCTTTCCTGGCCGCACTGGTGCTGCTGGTTCCTTCCTCGTCGGTGTTTCCTGCGGCGGACCTGGCGGCGGACCGCCGAATGTACCTGCCCATGCTGGCGCTGGCGCCTGGGGCGGGACTGCTGCTGGCCCGCTTGCGCACGCGCTGGGTTGCCGGAATCGCCGTGGTGTTGGTAGCGCTGAGCATCGGGCGGATGCAGGTATGGCGGACCGAGCAGTCGCTCTGGGAAGAAGCGGAGCGCCGGGCCCCCGGGAAGATCCGGCCGAAGATCCAGCTCGCGCGGGTGGCGGGGCCGGAGCGTGCACTGGAACTGCTCCGCGAGGCGCTGGCGCTCGCGCCCGAGGACCCGCAGGTGGCCTCCGAGATGGGGAGGCTCTATCTGGAATCCGGAAGGGCACCTGGGGCGCTGGCGGAGTTCGGCCGGGCCCTGGCGCTCGAGCCGCGAAACCCCCGGGCGCTGAGCAACCGCGGCGCGGCCTTGCAAGCCCTGGGCCAGACCGAGGCCGCGCGCCGGGATTTCGAGCGCGCCCTGTCGCTCGATCCCTGCCTGTTCGAGGCGCGCTTGAACCTGCGGGAAGGCCCGGGTCCCGGATGCCGGTACACGCCGGAGCAGCGGCGGGCGCTCACTGGCCCGTGATTGTTTACTATGGATGAGGTGCGGCTGCCGTAGCGATCGGCTTCCTCTCATGTACAAAGAACAACGCATCACGGTCGTGATCCCCTGCCTGAACGAGGAGCAGGGCATCGAGCAGGTGCTCAAGCGCATGCCCGCGTTCGTGGACGAGGTGATCGTGGTCGACAACGGCTCGAGCGATCGCACCTCGGAAGTCGCGCGGGCGCTTGGCGCGTTGGTGATTCGGGAGGGCGTGCGCGGCTACGGGCGCAGCTACCGGCGCGGGTTCGCCAGCGCCACCGGCGATCTCATCGTCACGCTGGACGGCGATCACAGCTACCCGGTGGATGCCATTTCCTACCTGCTGGAGGCGTTCCTCCACCTGGACGTCGATTTCCTCAACGCCTCGCGTTTCCCCGTGCGCGACCGCAAGGCCATGAGTTTCAAACACAAGGCGGGCAACCTGCTGCTGTCGCTGGCCATGTCCATCCTGTACTTCCGCTGGGTGAGGGATTCGCAGTCCGGCATGTGGGTGTTCCGCCGCGCCATCCTGGCGGACATGAACCTGGAATCCGACGGGATGGCGTTTTCCGAGGAGATCAAGATCGAAGCTCTCAAGAACCGGCACATTCGCTTTCGGGAGATCTCGATTCAGTACTCGTCGCGGCTGGGAGAGACGAAGCTGAACCCCTGGCGCGATGGGATGTACAACCTCTGGTTCCTGCTGAAAAAACGGTTTGCAAGAGTGCGGAAAAGATGATAGTATGAACGTGCTACCCGCCCGCGGTTCGTAGTTCTCCCATGGCTCAGAGACCCGCAGGAGTCGTGTCCGGGACTACGGTGATCATTCCTCACTGGAATCGTCGCGACCTGATCGAGCGCTTGTTGGACCAGGTTCGCAGCCAGACGTGCCCGGTCGAGGAGATCCTTGTCGTGGACAACGGATCGCAGGATGGATCGGTGGAACTGGCCAGAAGCAAAGGGGCGCGCGTGATCGCGCTGGAACGCAACCTCGGCTTCAGCGGGGCGGTAAACCGCGGAATCCGGGAGGCGCGCACCGACTGTATCGCCATCCTGAACAACGACGTGGAACCGCAGCCGGACTGGCTGGAGCGCCTGCACCGGGCGGTCGGCGAGCCCGGCGTCTTCTTCGCGACTGGGAAGCTGCTGAGCGCCGCGCGGCCCGACTTGCTCGATGGCGCCTTCGATACCATCTCCCGCGGCGCCTGCCCCTGGCGGGCGGGGCGGGGGCGGCGGGACGGGCCCGAGTGGTCGCGCCCGCGGCGCATCCGCATGGCGCCTTTTACGGCGGTGCTGTTCCGCGCCGAGTTGTTTCGCAAGGTTGGGCTGCTGGACGAGCGCTTCGGGTCCTACCTGGAGGACGTGGATTTCGGGCTGCGGTGCGCCATGCAGGGCTACACCGGCCTGTATGTGCCGGAAGCGGCGGCCCGCCACATCGGAAGCGCGACCCTGGGCCGGTGGCACCAGGAGACGGTGCGCCTGAATGCGCGCAACCAGGTGCTGCTGGTGGCCAAGCATTACCCTGGGCGCTATTTGTTTCGCTACGGCTGGCCCATCTTGGCCGGACAGTCGCTGTGGGGCCTGGTGGCCCTCCGGCACGGACGGGGCGTTCCCTATTTGCGCGGAAAACTGGAAGGCCTGGCGCTGTTTCGCCGAGTGCGCCGCGAGGTGGTGCGCGCCGGAGGATGGCCCCGAGGCCTGTCGAGGATTCTGGAGCAGAGTGAAGCGGAGATTTACGACTTGCAGCGCCGGACCGGCTTCGACCGCTACTGGCGCCTGTATTTCGCACTGACATGAGCACCCTCGGTGTCGTCGTAGTGACGCACAACTCGGAAGCGGTGATCGGCGCGTGCCTGGACTCGCTGCGGCAGGCGGACGCCGAAATCGTGGTAGTGGATAACGCCTCCGCGGACGGGACCCGGCAGGAGGTTCTGCGGAGGCCGGAGATCGCTCTGATTGCGAACCCGTGGAACCGGGGGTTCGCGGCCGCGGTGAACCAGGGCTTCGAGGCGCTGGACTGTCCCTACGTGCTGCTGCTGAATCCGGATACGGAGTTGGCCGGCGGCCTTGACGACCTGGTGGCTGGCTGCGGCCAGGACGGAGTGGCTGCGGCAGGCGGCAAACTGGTGGACGAGCGCGGACGGCCGCAGACCGGCTTCATGGTTCGGCGCTTCCCCTCGGCCGCCTCGCTCAGTCTGGAGGCGCTGGGGGTGAACCGGCTGTGGCCGGGCAATCCTGTCAACCGGCGGTACCGCTGTGCGGATCTGGATCCCGAGGCGCCGGCGCAGGTGGACCAGCCGGCCGCCGCCTTCCTGCTGGTCCGGCGCGAGGTCTGGCGGCGGCTGGGCGGCTTCGACGAGTCGTTTGCGCCGCTTTGGTTCGAGGATGTCGATTTTTGCAGACGCGCGGCCGCCGAGGGGCATCGGCTTCGGTACGTGCCCACGGCGGTGGCGAAACACAAGGGGGGGCACTCCGCCGGCCAGTTGCCCCCGGCTGCCCGTGAGCTGTATTGGTATGGTACGCTCTTAAGGTATGCGGCTAAGCACTTTCGCCGCTCGGCTCTCGCGGTGGTGTGCGCGGCGGTCGTGCTGGGCTCCATCCTCCGGACGGGTTGGGGAATTGTCCGTTGGAAGAGCCTGAAACCTGTCTTGGTTTATGGTAGTGTAATTCGTCTGGCCGGTTTGCATCTGGTTTTCGGCCAGGGCGGAGGCCGCAGTCTATCGTCCGCCTTGGTGGGACGACAGGGAACACAGGATCCGGTAGCTGTTTAACAAGTTCACAATTCATGGCCTACACTGATTTCGTAACCATCGCGGTAGTCACATTCAACAGCGGCCGGTTCATCAAGAGGTGTCTGGAATCGGTTCTGGCCCAGCGCTATCCCGTCAAGGAGGTCATCGTTGTCGACAATGCCTCCACCGATGGGACCCCGGCCGTCCTCGAGCAGTTCGAAGAATCCTGCCGGGTGATCTTCAACGATACCAACATCGGCTTCGCGGCCGCGCAGAACCAGGCCATCAAGCTGTCGCGCGGGGACTGGGTCCTGACCTTGAACCCGGACATGCTGCTGACGCCGAACTTCATCGAGGCTCTGTTGAACGCCGGACACCTGGACCCCAGGGTGGGCTCGGTCTGCGGCAAGCTGCTGACGATGACGGCGAATTTCGCGCTTCCCCAGGAGCCGCTGGTGGATTCCACCGGGATCTACTTCACCCCGATGCTGCGTCACCTGGACCGCGGAAGCCAGGAAGCCGACAACGGGCACTTCCTGAACTTCGAATACGTGTTCGGAGCCACCGCCGCGGCGGCCCTGTACCGCCGCGAGATGATCGACGACATTTCGCTCGGGGGCGAGTTCTTCGACCCGGACTTCTTCGTCTACCGGGAAGATGCGGACGTGGCCTGGCGCGCGCAGTTGATGGGCTGGCGCTGCCTGTATACGCCGCATGCCCGCGGCTACCACGTGCGCAGCGTGCTGCCGGGCAACCGGCGGGCCTTGCCGGCGGTCATCAACATGCACTCGGTCAAGAACCGCTTCCTCATGCGCATCAAGAACATGACCGGCGATCTCTACCGGCGCAACTGGGTCTCGATCACCCTGCGCGACGTGCTGGTGATCTCCTGCTGCCTCCTGCGGGAGCAGACCTCGCTCAAGGCCTTCTGGTACCTGGCGAGGAACTGGAAGCGGGTTCGCGAGAAGCGCCGGGAGATCATGCAGCGGCGCCGCGTGAACGACGACTACATGGCGACGTGGTTCCAATACACTCCCGTGAGCAAGCCGCTTCCCAAGGCAACCGCCCCGGTAGCGCCACGGTACAAGACCGCCGGTGGCTCCCAAGCCGAACAGTTCGAGTACTAAGGTTGCGATCCTCGGGACCCGGGGCATTCCCGCGCGCTACGGGGGATTCGAGACCTTCGCCGAAGAACTGGGCACACGGCTGGCCGAGCGCGGCCACCAGGTGACGGTGTACTGCCGGGAGCGGCACCCCGAGCGGTACTACCGGGGCGTTCGGCTGCGCTACCTTCCCACCGTCAGGCACAAGTACGCGGACACGGTCGCGCATACCTTCCTGTCGACGCTCGACCTGCTCCTGCACCGCCAGGACGCGGCTCTCTACTGCAACGCCGCCAACGCGCTGTTTACGTTCCTTCCGCGGCTGTTCGGGATGCCGGTCGCGCTGAACGTCGACGGGCTGGAGCGCAAGCGCAGGAAATGGAACCTCCTTGGCCGGGCCTGGTACCGGATGTCGGAACGGCTGTCCACGCTGTTCCCCAGCGCCGTGGTCAGCGATGCGCGCAGCATCGCCGAGTACTACCAGGAGCGTTACGGCAAGCGCACGCACTTCATCCCATACGGAGCCGAGATCGGCAAAGTGACCACGGCGGAGGTCCTCGAGCGGCTCGGCCTGGAGCGCGGAAAGTACTTCCTGTACGTGAGCCGGATGGAGCCGGAGAACAACGCGCTTTTGGTACGGGAGGCCTTCGAGGGGCTGGCCACGGACCTGAAGCTGGCGCTGGTCGGCGACGCTCCCTACGCGCGCGCCTATATCGAGCGGGTGCGGAACACGCGCGACCCGAGGATCGTGATGCCCGGAGCGATCTACGGGCAGGGTTACCATGAGCTCACCTCGCACTGCTTCGCGTACATCCACTCGACCGAGGTCGGCGGGACGCATCCGGCGCTGATCGAGGCCATGGGCCGCGGAGCCCTGGTGCTTTACCTGAACACGCCCGAGAACGCGGAGGTCGCCGGCGGCGCCGGAATCCCGTTCGAGCGCGACGGCTTGGCGCGGCAGCTCCAACTCGCGCTGGACTTGAGCGAGGCGGAACGGGAACAATGGAGAGGCAGGGCCGTCGAGCGCGTCCGCGAGCGTTACACTTGGGACGCGGTCACCGACGATTACGAAAAGCTGTTGCTGAGCCTCTTGGGCAGATAGGAAACATGGAAGCAGCGCCGTTCCGATCCTGGGCCGAGGTTTCGCGCGGACAGATCGCGGAGAACTTTCGCCGCGTGCGCGCCCTGGTGGGCCCGGAAGTCGAGATCGTTGGCGTGGTGAAGGCCGACGCTTACGGGCACGGGGCCATCGAGGTGTCGCGCGTGCTCGAATCGGAGGGCGCGCGCTGGCTGGCGGTGAGCTTCATCGAGGAGGGCGTGGCGTTGCGCGAGGCGGGCATCAGCGCACGCATCCTGGTGATGGCGGATTGCCCGACCCTCGCCGGCGGGGCGCTGCTCGAGTACCAGTTGACGCCGGTGGTGCAATCGCTCGAGAGCCTGCGCGAACTCGACCGCTTGCTCGGAGGCGGCGCGCCGCGGCTGCGTTACCATCTCAAGATCGATACCGGCATGGGGCGCCTCGGAACGCGGGCCGGGGCGGCCGAGATCGCCACGGCGGTCAGCGAGGCCGCGCGCCTGGAGCTCGAGGGGCTCATGACGCACTTTGCGTCTTCGGCCGACTACAGCACGGCGCGCACCGACCGCCAGGTCCGGGCGTTCAACCAGCTTTGCGCGCAGTTGCGGGCGGCGGGCGTTTCACCGCCGTACCTGCACATGTCCAGCACCAACCCGATCGCCTACGGGCGGCGCGAGGCCTGGCAGAACATGGTGCGGCCGGGGCACGCGCTCTACGGCTACGTTTCGCCGGCGCGCGGCGAGGCCCCGCCGCGGGTGCTCGAGGTGGCCCCCGCGCTCACCTGGAAAGCGCGCGTCGTAACCGTTAAAGAGGTCCCCGAGGGCGCGCTGATCGGCTACGGCGGCATGTTCCGCGCGCCGCACCCGATGCGCATCGCCATCCTGGCGCTGGGCTACTCGGACGGGCTTTCGCACCGCCTCTCGAACCGCGGGCACGTCATCGCCGCCGGCCGGCTCGTACCGATCCTGGGCGCGATCTCGATGGACCTGACCACGATCGACGTCACCGAATCCCGGTCGGTCCGCGTCGGCGACGCGGTTACGCTGCTGGGGGCCGAGGGCGGCGTCTCGATCAACGCCCAGGAGATGGCGCGCACCGCCGGCACAATCTCCTACGACATCCTGTGCGGCATCCGGGCGCGGGTGAAGCGCGTGTACGTGTAAAGCGGCTCACGGCGCCAGAATGCTGAACCCCGCCTCGGAAGCAGCTTGACTCAGCCGCCGGTCGCAGCACAGAAACGCCCGCCCTGAGGGCGCCTCGCGACACCAAACCAACGCGGCGGCCAGCTCGAGCGCGCCGGCAGCGCGCAGGTCGAAGCGCGAAAGACACGCGTCGGCCAAGCCGCGCAGACGCATGGTCGGCTGGATCTCACGCCAGCACGACCGCAGTTCCGCCAGCCGCTCCCGGCTCGCGGCGTATTCGTCGGGCGAGACTTCCCCGCGCCGGTTCAGCCGCTCAATCGCGCTCGTCCCGCTCTTCGGATACCGCCCGGACGCCGGCTTCCACAGCTCCAGGGGAAGCGTTCAGTCCGGCCCCGATTGACCAGAACCGGTTCGCGTTGAACGCCTGAGCCGGCAACGTCATCTCCCCGGAGGCTGCGAGGAGGAGCTCCTCGACCGACACATCGACCGGCGCCAGGGGAACCAGCTTTGCCACGGGCAGGTTGCGGTCGCGAATGATGATCTCCTCGCCCGAGGAACGAACCTGGCGGAGGTATGCGCTGAGCCTGTTTCTCAGGTCCGCGATGTTGACGTAGCGCGCCATATGGCTATTACAGCCGTACTGAGGCTAAGCTCGCAACTAGACCGAAGTTCCATCCCGCAGCGGCGAGTATCTGACTGAGGGTGCGGGTGATGGCCCTGGAGGCAGGTTCCAGTTTCTGGCTACACGCCGAGCAGTTCGAAGGCCCGCGCCTGTAGCGG
>Ga0187878_1000099_pt1 | contig 98878 bp, 106 predicted proteins | sample June2016WEW_17_1_FD_132979 | JGI IMG/M metagenome (GOLD analysis project Ga0187878, IMG submission 132979) | Peatland microbial communities from SPRUCE experiment site at the Marcell Experimental Forest, Minnesota, USA - June2016WEW_17_150 | ecosystem: Environmental > Terrestrial > Soil >... | reverse complement strand
TGTTGATTCTGAGTGTGAACATGTAGTAGACTGCTGCCACGGTCACACTTACTGCGGTAACCAATACGCCAATCGTCTGAACGTCAATCATTCACAAGTCACTGGTTAGAGTCAGGTGGAAGTGAGGATAAGGCTATGGCCCCAAACCCCAACATCTACTTACGATCACTACGTTCTAACACTAACTTCCCCTCTCCTATACTCTCCTTAATATAACTCTCTATAGGTCTCAACAAACAAACACACACGAGAAATCACGTACATATTTTGCAACAACTGCGCGATCACGTAGTTGAGGATTAGAAGATTAGCAGCCAGGCGACGAAGATAATCAACGTCACTACGAAGAGCGTCGCCCAGAAACGCTTGCTGTAGTCAAAGATGTCCTTCCCGCTCATCGGGGAGATAGGGAAGGTACCGAAGAAGGAGCCAATGACGCACATAGACAGGCCCGCGTCCCCGACGGCTACATAGCCTCTCCTCAGCAGGATGAAGAATAACCCAGCGAAGGCCAGGCTGATGAGGATCTCAGCCGAGGAGGCGATTGCGCCCAGCTTATCCGTGTATTTTTTGGAGTGCAGGCTCCGCGTCGGCGAAGAGAATGGTACTCTGAAGGCTAGCGTAGTTGAGAGGAAGAGGATGAGGCCCAGCGGCCAAATCGTGTGCTCGCTCCAGACGCCTCTGCTCCGCAGGTACACTATGGAGAAGAACTTCTGGATGAATCCGACGAGTATGCTCGTGAGGAGGAAGACGGGCAACAGTTGCCATATCTGGCTGAGTGTATCGACTTTCACATATGAGAAGGCGAAAGTAAGAACGACGATAGAGGTAATGTAGGCTAGTATCTCGATTTTAGTCGGCGCAAAGATCGACCCGGTCTTTTCCTCAGCGTCGACCTCGGTTCTAGAGGAGACTACTTCCTCGAGCCATTGCTTCACATTGTCCGGTAATATGTCCTTTAGCTTTTCACCCAGGCTGCTCAACGGGTTGCTTATGGAGGCAAAGATCAGCGAAGCTGCCCCCATTACCGCAGCGGTTATGCCGACCGCTTCGACGGCGTTCGCCGGCTTTGGGGCCCAGAGCTGTTGCAGTAGGCCCGATGAGCCTCCCGTGTTACCAGTTGGAGGCGTAGTTGTGTTGGTGGAATCTGATACGACTGAAAGTGTGCCTTCGCCATAGTTGGTTACGATTATCTCGCCCTTGGCCGAATCATAGGCTGCGCCGTAGGGCTTACTCCCCACGATCACCGTAGCCACTACGGCGTTTGAGTTATCCGATATTACTGAGACCGAGCCGGAGTTTCTGTTGACCGCGAATACCTCACCCTTACCTGGGTCATAAACCATGGGCCCTGGGCCGGCTCCTACGGTTACCGTGGCTACGACCGCTTTAGTGCTGTCAGATATCACCGACACGGTGTCTGAGACCGAGTTGGCTATGAATACCTCGCCCTTCGCGGAATCATATGCAACCCCTAGGGGACCGCTCCCAACGGACACGGTTGAAACCACCTGATTGCTGCTATCGGATATGACGGAGACAGAGCGGGAGTAAGAGTTGGCAACGTAGATCTCCCCCGTTACCGAGTCGTAGCCCAAGTCATAGGGAGTGGATCCGACGGTCACCGTCGCCACGACGGCGTTTGTGCTGTCCGATGTGATAGAGACGGTGTTATCGCCGGAGTTGGCTACGAATATCTCTCCCTTGGCTGAATCGTAGGCGAATGATGAGGGTGAGACCCCAACGGGTATGGTTGCCACGACCGTATTTGTCTGGTCAGATATCACCGAGACCGAGTTGGATCCGTAGTTGGCGACGAAGATCTCGCCTTTGACAGAATCGTAGATGTCCCTGTAGGGCTGCTGCCCCACGTTGACCGTCGCGAGCACCGCGTAGTTGCTGTCTGATAACACCAGAACGGTGCCGGCGGCGGAGTTGACCACGAATATCTCGCCCTTGGCCGAATCATAGGCTACGCCCCATGGAGAACCCCCCACCGTTACCGTAGAGTCAGCGTGAACCGTGAGAAATGCTGAGAAAGCGAAGACCGAGATGAATATGAAGACTAAAAGCTTCCAAAGTTTCTTGCCCATAGAAAACCACCCAACAGTTCCAGTTAATTGAGCGGTATTTTCAACTTTAAATTTAAAACTTGCGTGTCACGTGTCCTAGAATCACAACTTTTTACTTAAAATCTCGAAATAATTGGGCCTATTAACGTGTGAACATGCTACGGTTTTATATATCATTTGAAGCGCTACCGTTGGTTAGGTGTCTTAGAATGGTTGAAAAGATGGATACTTCAGACAAAAACAAACAGCAGGCAAAGCTTCTGCTTGCGGTCGGCATAGTCCTAGCGATCATCGGAGTACTAGAATTTGAGGTCCCAGGTATGCCGTTTCGCGGCTCGGGTATAGGCACAATCTGTCTTTTTTTAGGCGCATTGCTCCTAGCTGTCGGTTATGTGAGACTTAATTCAAAGGCCACAAAGTGAGTTCTAATCCAAAGACTCCGTCATTTTTTTACGCCAATTTACGCGCTCGCGCGCGTATGGATAATTAATTCATCCTTTTTTCGATCAAATAAACTTCGATTATGCATATTGCCAGAGCGATGTCTAGCGCCAGGTTACCCAAATAGATCGCAAAGTAGGACTGCTCAGATTGGGCTATGTGAACGAGAGCGATCTGAGCAATTGACATACCTGACGTACCCATAATAGCTGGCCCTAAACCACCTGAGCCGAGGATCATGTAAACATCTTCCTCGGAGACCGAGTTATCCACGACGACGAAGATCCTCTGAATAGGCAGCGTGATGAATAGTTACCCCACCAACACGAGCAATAAGAAAGGGTAGATCTTCATCGCTAGATTCCCCATACTAGCCTCGAAGTTAAGGGTATCAGAACGATGAACTCCACGAATACGATTAATTCGTAGTAGAGGAGCACCTTCGACTCATACCATCTTTTCCTAAGACTAACAAGAGAATAGAGGAAAGCGACTCCGATGAGAATGAGTCCAATCTTGATATTCAGACTAGTTGATTGAACGAATAAATAGTAATACCAAGAAGGTGGGCCATCAAAGTCAGGTCCCCATGGTCCGCTGAAATACATTAGGAATAGTATCAGGATCTCGGTAAGAATAATGTGTACCCAGCGGTACTTCGTTAGCACCTTATACCCGACTATTGCTGGGGTGAGGATTATGGAGAGACCAATTATGGGTCCAACAATGGTATTCAGTACATAATTTACCATCAACTTTCAGATGGGTCTATAACATATTAAGCGTTGACCTAACAAGGTTGTATGTTTGTTCGTCCGTCTGTTTGTTTGGTTGTTTCCCTTTCGTCCTAGAGAGAGTGGGAGAGAGTATGAGAGAGAAGAAAAGGGTTTAGGTTTGGGCCATAGTCTTATCACACACACTTGCTTCTTTATGCTTACGCTCATACGTACGTAACTATCTTATCCTTTCCCTTTACTCTTCAATACTCCCCCCTACTCTCCCTACGGACCAACATAAACAAACAACGGACCAGCATCAAAGTTAATGTGAATATAAATTGAGTACGCGTGTCCTTGTGAGAATCTTAATAGACTCCGTACTTCTTCACAGCGTCCATTAAAGCTTTCACGTTCTCGGGCTTTGATGATGGTGGGATGGGCACCGCTGGGCTCAGTATGAACCCGCCGCCCTGCTTGACCTCGTCGAACAGGTCTTTGACGTAGGAGTCGACCTTGGCAGGTGTTGTGAGGAATAGTGAGGCTGGAGGGCCTCCCACGATGCATGAGTGTTCGCCTATCAGTCGCTTCGCCTTGGATAGGTCCGTCTTCTCGAATCGTGAGATGGTCTTGCCTTTGGGTAGCTCGAGTATGGTTTCGAGGTGTGCGTTGTGCTGCCCCTCGTAGAAAATCTCGGGGATTATGCCGAGTCTTATGAGCTCGTTTATCACTTCCTTTAGGGTTGGCCAGTAGAACTCTTTGTATTGCTTAGGTGAGAAGTACTCGTTCAGGTGCAGCGGTATGAATTGGATCGTGCCTGGGGGCGAGGATCTGGCTGAGATTCTTGCCATTTCGATGATGATGCCCTTCATGGCTTCGGCTGCCTGTTTAACCTTGTCAGGTTGCCTGTAACAGTCAAGTAGGACGTTCTTGAGGTCTCTCATGAAGTCGCCGATAAAGTCGAGGGGCGCATACGACATGCCTTCGGTGAAGCCTGCAAATCCATAGTCCCTCAGCTTCTGCCTAAGCATTAATGATGCGTCCACGCTTCTTCTATACTCGATTCCCCACCTGTATAGTGCGGACATGGCTTTCGCGGAACAGGGTTTCTCTAGGCTCCTGAGTGACCGCGGGAGGAGCTTCTCCGCGATAAACCTCTTTGGGTCGTCGATGAATTGGTCGTACTCATCTGCCTTCATGTACTCCTCACCGATGAATTGGAATGGTGAGTCGATGGGGAGTTCCCTACCTGGGAACCTTGCGTATCTTACACCCAGGATATCGTGGATGGGTCCGTTGACGAAGCTAGGGGCCAGTCCATCGTACTCGCCTATGAAGGCGAGGGTTAGTGGTAGGGCACCGAGGGAGTACATCGCGCCTCCGGTGTCGTATCCGAAGTCTATTGCAGTTTTGACGACGGCTTCTTGGGCCTTATCATAGTCGTAGAGAAACTCATAGCTTGTTATCCCGGCGTATCTGGCTGCGAAGTAACCATAGCTCTCAATGAGCGGCACTCTGTCGGGTTCCTTTAACTGGACTGCTCGGCTTATCCTATCCTTTCGCTGCTTGTAGAGTTCTTCAAAATCTTCACTCATTCTCTTTACTCCTCATCAGCTCTATACACATCTTCACGCCCTGAGAAGCATTGTCAGTGTAGGCGTCGGGTTTGATGTACTCCGCGGCGTTTCTCTCGAGCCTGCCTCCTCCGATGATGATCCTTGTTTTATCCCTGAGTCCCGCCTCGGCGATGGCGTCCACGGTTTTCTTCATATCCTCGATGGAGGTGCTGAGTAGGCAGCTCATGCCTACGATGTTCGGGCTGTGAGCTCTGATCGCATCGACGAACCTAGAGGGAGGTACATCCACACCGAGGTCAATAACATCGAAACCCTCCACTTCAAGGAGAGCAGTGAAGATGTTCTTACCAATATCGTGGATATCGCCCTCAACAGTTCCTATGACCACCTTTCCCCTGGCTTCTGAGGCTGAGCCGCTAAAATAGGGTCTTATCTGCTCCGTCACTTCCTTGAAGATCTCAGCCGCCATGATCATATCGGAGAGGAAAAACTCATATCTCTCGAAGCGCTCCCCCACGGCGAGCATCCCTTTTCTACACTCTTCCATTATCTTTACAGGGTTCACGCCGGCATCTAACATCGATTTGACTAGCTGGCGTGTAGCGGATTCATCAAGGTTCAGGAAGGCGTCAATGATATTATCCTGGGTAGGCACAACAGGATGTTCTCATACTTGGTTAAAAATTGCGTGTGTGTGGGCCATTGTCTTATCCCCCAACCCAAAAACACGGCGCATACATTTGTATTCGACTCGAGTTCAGAGATTACAATTGTAAATGTCCACAATTAATAGATAATTAACTCTACTCGACTCGGGGTGCGTGCGCACCCTGTGGATTGGAGGTTGAGTAGTTAGGTGTTATTAATACAGTACTTTGACTGGTTCGAAACAATGGAGAGCCTCAAGAAGTGGGATGAGGAGACCAAGAGAGTTTGCGCCCTCACTAAGGACAAGTTGCTAGGTCGATACGGTGCAGCGAATAAAAAATACCACTGGTGCTACGTCTACGACATCAAGAACTATACTAAATGGGCTAATACTTACTTTAAGGAATTCAATAATCAAAGAGATTTAAATGTAATGAAGTACTACGAACTCGGGATGCTAGCTGATATGCCAGAGTAAAGAAGCCCTTTTTTTTCATATTCTCTATATTTCAAAAGTGTAATGTTGCGCGCGTACTAGTCCATCAAACATTTTTTATTCAAATATGGAAGAATCGATTGAGAACTTGTTAAAAAAAAATTAAGGAACGTATCACCATTATGGCGTTGTAGTCCAGCTTATGGTCTTAGAGTATAAGTCATATGAGCCATACTGCATGTACCCAGATGTCCCATATCCAACGATATCCCAGTTGCCACTAACTCTATCACCGTACTTGTCCAGTTGGCACCAGCCACTGTATCCGAAGTATCTTGAGCTGTCGTCGATTAGTACCTTTTTAACATCGTTGGCACCCGGAGTCATCCCGGTCCAAGTCGGTCTCGTCTCGATCACGGCTTGGGCGAGCATCCAGCCAGCATCTATCCAGCACGCTTCGCTGTAACCCATCGGCCATCCCATAAGAGGATACCACGTTAAAGCCATGCCGTCGAACTTCGTGTTGTGTGGCTGCGCAGGGTTAGGGCTAAGTATCTTTAGTGCAGCTACATTTGGCTCTGTAAGGAATCCTGAATTGGCTGTTCCATCGGTACCGAACCAGAGTAGCCCCCAGAGATTTGGATAGTTAGTGGCAAAGTATGGACTGTTGAGTTCAGCGCAATCGGTGTCGTACGCGATAAGGAAGACCCCTACGCTCGAGAGTTTACCGGCTTCCGTATTTGCAGCTGTAAGGGCATTGATGAAACTAGTTCCAGTTGTATCGGTTGGATCATATGTATAAGTGAATAAATTGCTGGATGAAAACGAGGGGGAGAACGTTCCTAATACCCCGCTTCCAAAGGTACCCACGCGTTCAATTACGATGGCGCTGGTCAACCCGAGATTCTTGAACATTGCTGCAACAATTGTGCCCTCCATAGAGGCATTTGGCATTAGCAAGAACAGATTACCGTCCATCCCCGCTAAACTGGGGGCATTGGCAGTAGGGCTTATCATAACCATATTGTATTTATGTAGGATCGAGAGTGTACTAGCATCTATTTGGGATGAGTACCAACCACCAATGATGAGGTTGATGCCCTCCTTATGGAATTTCACGAGTTGGGCATTAGACTCAACAAGATTGTCATCCCCTCCCATGCTTTCAACTTGGAACTCAAATTTGACTGGTGGGATGAACCTATAGTCGGGTAGTTTGGCGACGTACGCGTTGATGTCATTCTGGACAACGCCTGTATAGAGCGCAGTCTCGGCCGTTAAATAATAGTCATCCGATATGACCCCTATCTTAACTATTACTGGTTTGACCGCATTCGTTGTTACAGAGAAAACCGAGAAAAACGAGGTAACGAACAGTACAATCAGCAGGACCGCTAACACACCGGACTTCTTAACTCCTAACTTTTCCATTCTTCATTTCACCTTTAGTTGATTCTTTCCTACTCCCCCACTGGGGAGCTGAGAATTAACCCGCGGTGCGCCTCAAGGACCTCACTCAGCTGCTCCTCTGATAGATCGACTCTGAGTGTACCGTTTACACCGATGATCTCCAGGACATCGCCTTCGGCGATGGAAATCTTCGTCAGCTCCCCGAGGCTGCCCTCAAAGAGCACGCGGTCGTGGGCTTCGTTTGAGATAGAGATGTTCTTAATGTAAGCCTTGGACTTCATCTCGACTGAGAACGCGTGTTCCATATGCACCACCCTTAGCGCACCGTGTCTTATCCTCAGTCAACCGTAAGGCTAAACTTAATATCTCATCTGCGAAGGATCAATACACCGAAAATTGGTTGATACACCCTAGGGAGGATTGATCCTACAAGTGCCAGCAAATGAGAAATTCTACGATTTACTATTCGAAATATCAAACGAGATTAGGCACAGGATACTCCAGCTGCTCAATAACCAGGCCTTGAGGATCACCGACATCGCGAAAGAAATGAGTCTAAACAACCCCGAGACGAGACGCCACGTCTCCAGGCTGCAGGATTTGGGTCTGATTCAGAGGGACGCCGGAGGATACTATCACCTTACACCCTACGGTGAGGCATCTATGCTCCTTATCCAGGAGTTCGAGTTCCTGTCAGCTTACCACGAATATTTCAGGACGCACACCATTCTGAACATCCCCGAGGGGTTCGCCAAACGCATCGGGGAGCTCAACGCCAGTGTTCCATTGACGAACCCGATGGATTTCTTTCGTTACAGCGAGAACCTCATCAAGGAGTCCAAGGAGTATGCCTGGCTGCTTGTAGAACAGTTTCCCTTAAACTCGCTGTCGACGATTGCTAGGGCCATCGAAGGCGGCGTTAGTATCAGGGTTGTAGAGCCCCGGGATAGGGTGCTCAACCTGGATCTGAGCGCTATGACCTCCGAGGAGAATCAGGCCCTAAGTGAGACGAGGCATACGCCGTTGATGGAGGAGCGGATGGTCAAAGACATCAACCTATACCTATTATTATCCGAGTCCAGATGCGTCTTAGCCTTCCCAACGCCAGATGGCCAATTCGATTTCAAAGGCTTCACCGCATCAGATGAGTCAAGCCTAGAGTGGTGCCGGAACCTCTTCAACCACTACTGGGATAATGCAGACCTCAGAACCGTCTCGGCAGTCACCAAGATTAAACGTGGCAACGTATCGAAGAAGGCTAAATCCGGGGAGAGGATACTGGTTGTCGGTACTGAGAGCCCTGAGATAGACGCGCAGGCTGTTCAGGACGCGGTGGATAACTACCAGATGGTCGTCCTCAAAGGCGTCTTCAACTTCGGGACCTCATTCGTGAGGGTGTCTAGGAGCGTCGTCATCAAGGGGGAGGGCCGCGTCAACGATGTCCCGTCGACGATTATATATAAGAAGGGCTGGAGTTTCCCCTTCCACGAGTTTTCAGGCATTTTTGAGTTGCATGGAGACGGTATAGATGTATCCATAGAGAATCTATGCTTCACGGATTTTAACTGTACTAGTGTAATGTCAAACACGGAGGTCGGTACAGGAACACGCAACAGCGTGAAGTTTCTGAATAACAGGGTCACGATTAGATCGGGATATGGGCACGGTCAAACATTCGCAGCTTTTGGTGATTTTCTTTGGGGTGTATTGATTGAGGCAGTAGGAGCTGGTGGTGTTCTTGTTGAAGGTAATTACATTGATCTTGCTCATCGTGGGGACTTTGGAGGGGGGATTTGGAGGGGCGCCTTGTCTCGGGGAGGACTTGAGGAAGATCCCGAGTATCGCCCTGACTTGTTCAATCACGAGTATTTTGTAGGTTATGGGATAGTCGTGAACAGTTGCTCTGGAAAGGTTAAGATATTAAATAATGTCGTCAGGAATGCGTCTGGTAAAGGAATTGCGACCAGTGATCATCTTAAACCAATTGACGTGGTTATCCGAGGAAATCTTGTTGAGTCAGATGTGTATGGCTCCTACCCTATGTCCAGCCCCGAATCCGCCGCTGGCATCTCGGTTCACACAGGTCTCGAAGGACCCAAGAAGCCCGGCTTCTCTGTGAACATCGAAGAGAACACCATCAAGCTTGAACGCCTGAATCATAGTGGAATAGTTGTTTTAGGTCCATCTAATGAGGAGTCAGGTAAACTAAGTGGAGTAATTCGTCATAACGATATACAGTTGGGTGATGGCTATGAAGGCATACATGTTAGAAAATGTGATGACTTTCAAGTCACCAACAACAGGATATCGGGGAAGGCTTATTATGGGATCAGATTATCGGGGAGAAAAAAGTCAGGTGAGCTCGACCTAAGTGCTGTGAACAACCATGTTGAAGATAATGATATGGATAGTTTGGCAATTAAAAAGTCTGACAAGTATTCGAATAACCATGCAGATGGGAGAATGTTCGCATATTCCTCGGATGGATCGGCCACAGCAAACCTTTGGTTTAACTCGTATACGAAATGTAATTCAGTTAGCTTAAGACGAGGCGAGTCGATTATAGACGAAGGTGAAAATAACAGCATCAAGTACGTTTGAACTCACATAATATCTTTTCACGCAATTGTGAGTGAGTACACGCGCACATTTTGGGTTTGGGTTTGGGGGATAAGACTAGCTGCTTCATGCTTTTTTCAACGATTTTGCCAAAGTCTTCTGGATCAAACTCCAAAAACAAAACGTACTTCATTTATTATCCCCAGTTAAGGAGGGGAGGATTGAGCCTATAGTTTTATTGGTGAATAATTCTAGTTAATCAAAAACGATATAAATCGAAAGGTTTAGCTCACATTTATGTATGACAGCAGAAAAATGGCGGGCCTGCTCCTCTTTGTCGGCGGCGCACAATTTATCCTAGGAATAATTATCTCAGAAGCACTCTACTCCGGCTACAGCGCCTCCCAGAATTATATCAGCGACCTTGGAGTGGGTCCACCAGCACTCATCTACAACTCATCCTTATTCCTGCTGGGAGTGCTTGGCCTTGCTGGTACCATCTTCATTCAGCAGGCACTCAAATCTAGAATCTTCACAGCCCTATTGGCTTTAGTAACTATCGGTGCAGTTGGGATCAGCATATTCACGGAGAATTTTGAACCGATACACACCATCCTTAGTTTGACTGTCTTCGCATTAGGTGGACTATCTGCCATTATGTCATACAGGTTTGAGCAGCCTCCCCTATCTTATGTCTCCGTCGTGTTAGGTGCAGTGACGCTTTTAGCACTCGTTCTTGGTGTTTCGGGAATAAATCTTGGGCTCGGAGCTGGAGGAGTTGAACGAGTAATTGTTTACCCTACTCTGCTCTGGATGATTGGTTTCGGGGCTTACCTAATCGGGGAAAGTGGGAACCACAGCGACAATAAATAGGAAATTTTATAGATAAGTCTCGAGGGTGCGTTCTCACCCGAGAAAAAAACATACTTAGAAAAACTCAGAAACATTGAGAGAGATTCAATAACTAATTGGGAGTCACAAGTCTTATGTACTTATAATACTATCAGAAATTGAAACCTGAAAATGGACATCACTAGAAATGTAAGACTTCTAGCTGCTTCCCTCATAACGTTACTGGGAGTCCTCCATCTGGCTTTAGCTGTATTAGGATTAACTAACACCGAATTTGAGATGCTGGTATTCGCATCTTTTGGGCTGCTTTACATTTTGGTGGGAGTCGGTCTATTCACGGGCAGACGACTTTTCAATTATCTGGGAGTGGTCATCCAGCTTCTAGGCTTAAGTATTGGAACAATCTTTTTTGCTGCCAATTATCCAGTTCTTGAAAACATTGCTACTGACGTTGTTGAGGTCACCGTGATTTTGTGTTGTCTTTACCTTATAATTCATAAAACATAATAGTACCCACGAGCTAGCGTGTGTATAGACGATACTCTTATCCCTAAAAACCATAACATTTTGAATAGCCGATAATCTTTTATCGGGTTTTATCGAAGTAATAATTTGGAGTATTTGATATGCCTATACAAATATTCTTCCTCAAGTATTCCCCAGAGAACGACTCTAGGTTCAATGAGAAAGTCCTAAAGGTAACGATGGATCTGATGGCCAAAAGAGAGGGCCTGTTGAAGAAGCATGGAATTAAGGATCTTGGGCTCTGGTTAGTCCCTACGGAACATCTAACAATCATCGTGGATGAAGCCTCAAGTTTGGATGCTTTTCAAAAACTGTTGATGGAGCCAGAGTTCGTTGCCATTAATGCCTATTGCTCAATCGAAACGAAAGTTGCAATCACTGCTGAAGAAGCTATGAAGATGATGAGGGGCAAATAGCCTCAAACCTAAACTTAACCCTCTTCCTTATTCTTTTTTAAACTAAAACTGCAAAATACGAGCGCAGGCTCTGGTTCAGGGCGAGGTTGCCTCCAAGACGGGAAACGAGGACAAGGAGCTTTCCACGAAAGAGCAGCCCTATATTAACGCTTACCGAGCCCATAGAGCCTGACGCCCACTAAAATGCTCCAGACGCCGAGGATGATGAGACAGGCGCCGATAAGCGGTACATAGAACGGGTAAAAGACAAAGCTGCTGATACCACCAACAATCCCCGCGACACTTGCGACTATACCCAGGTAGGCTACGGCCCTGCTGAAGACCCCTCTCAACATGACCAGATTAGTGATTATGAATCCTAAGCAGGGGACGACGAAGCTGTATATGGGGCTGCTCACCGCGAGACTTACTGCGGCATAATCCGCGGCAGCCACAAAGGCCGCACGCTGTGCGTCGCTGGTCGTGGCTGCGTATTGTACGCTGAGCGTGATGAGTGTGGATGTGTTCAGGGTGCTTGTTCCTAGGTCTAGAGCTATGAATAAGCCCGTGAATACTGTGGTTACGAGCATTGCGTTTCTATCGACTCCCCTCAATACGAGGTAGAGGGCCAGAGCGACAGGTATGAGGAGGAGGTCTGTGAGTGCAGGTATGAGGACGTCGGCAACCCGAGCTTGAAGCACGATTCCGATAAAGTACTTCAGGTATTCCTCGCCGGTGCTCGGCGGAGATCCCAAGGTAGCCGCTAAAGCGACGTCGATGATACACAGTACTCCGATTATGAACGCGGCGATGCCGCCTGCTCGATACAGCCCTTTCCAGTCGGGGTCAACGTTGTCCAATTCTTCCATTTTGCATCTCATCTCTAGCTATCGAGTGCTCTCTTAGCTGTTGACCTCGGAACCCCGAGTGGAGTGGAGGAGTAAGGTGCCTATAGTTTTGTTGGTAAATTATCCATAATTATCGGAATAATTTTGTATCAGGTGGAAGTGAGGATAAGGCTATTGAGATATCTGTTAATCTGGAATGTCATACTAAACTTCTACGCGTGCCCAATGTGAACTAATCTCGCAGCTACTTGACGTCTCGACTCAAGCTCTTGTAGTAGCCCTTGATCTTGTCCTCGACCTCAAACCATGAGCCACCAGAAAGGCGATCCATAGACCCATCAGCCTTCGCGAGAAAATCAACAGCCACCGCCGGATCAAGCTTTGACTTAGTTGAAGATATCAGCCCACGTGAGAAGGTTATCACCCGGTCCCTATACCTTCTAAATGGAGGCACACCCTTTACCTGCTGCTTCACCTCAAGCTCCACAATCTTGCAGCTTAGAGATACAAACCCCTTGACTATATCCTCCACTTGTGCCTGCTCAAGCTCTCCGAAGCCCATTATGTAACCAACTAGAATGAGTTGAGGATAAGATTATTGGGTGAACAATCACTCGGCTGCCTCCTAATCGGTGTACCTAGGCATGCACATGCATAAACTAAATAAGAATAATTATTTTAGAAACCTAATCCAATTTGATTTTTGTCACGCGCTTAAGGTGTATGTGAATGACAACTGAGAGGGGAAAATTATACAAGTCCACTACAATCGACCTTGACAAAGACTATGCCCCGGACATCATCGAGTCATTGAACATGTCGAAAAAAGAGCTAAAAAGAATCAAAACGATTGACCAGCTGAATGCCTGGGCCATCAAGTGGTTTGGTGAATAGAATCACACACACGCATAGCATCGTCTGGCACTTATTTTTGTTTCTTCATGTTTTGTCCGTGCGTTTTCCGCTCGATATCCTCATCAAGCAACAACCCATAGGTGGCTGGTCTCCTCCAGTACGGGTACCTCGTCCTGCACTCCTCGCGCCTATCCTTCACCCTGTCGAGGTCCATTGTCGCCACTACGATCCCCTCTGTGAGGTCAGGTATCCTTGCTATGTAGTTGCGCAGCCAGAAGACACCGCTTCCTCCCAGGTGGAGTGGCTCACGCTGCATCCTGTTTGATAACACTACATAGGCGTCGCTTACACTTGAGCCAGCTACGGCGTAAGCTGCCACGCAGTCGTGGACGGTAGCACCCCAGCACATCGGCGTGAAGAGAATCTCCACCCCCTTGAGTCCCATGATCCTCGGGACCTCCAGTGCGCACAGATCCATGTCTATTGTGACACCGACTACACCTATCTCAGTCTCATAGACCGGATAATCACCGGGGCCGGGTGTTATACCGAAGTGCACCTCGGCCTTCTCAACATCATTCTCGGGATGGTCCTTATGCACCATGGCGATGAGTTCCCCTTTGGGGGAGATTATGCCCGAAGTGTTGTAGTATCTACCATCTTCACTGATCTCAATTATCGTGCCCGGCACGATGTATATCCCGAGCTCTTTCGCCTTCTTCGCGAATGCGTCGAATGTCGGGCCCGGCACTTTCTCAGCGAGCTTAGTGAGCCTAGAGTTGTCGCCCTTGATCGGGTTTCCAGTCATCCAGTACTCGGCGAAGCATATCGCCTGTGCCCCCTTAGCCGCAGCCTCCTCGCAATACCTCAGGGCCTTCCTCCTGTTCACCTCCGGGTCGGATGTCGTTTCGAATTGGGCTGACGCTACCTTTACTTCTCTCATATCAGGATCGTTTACTCCTCTGGGTTTACGGTTATTTGAAAATTCGTATGTATGCGTCAAACTAATCGAGGAGAAGTGTACGCACCATTCTAAGTGTGAGTAAGAAAAAGAGAGAGTGCGATCGAAAGAGCGCACAATTTTAGTGCATTTACGTCATTTTGAAAGAAGATAGCGCCACGGGATGACGATTATGTCTCCTATCACATACGACGCAAAAATTGCAATCATCGTAAATCCGAACGACGGCATGGCGCCCGTAATGGCTATGGGAGCGATAACTCCTATGAACCAGACCACTTTGTAGGTAAATTGCAGAAGCAGAACTGGAACAAATTTCATGGGTGACCTCAGACCAAATATGGATAAGATTCCGAACGCCAACCACGCACTATATGCAACTCCCGCCATTATTGGTTCTTCAGCTGGAATGCTGAGAAGAGACATAGCGGTATTGGGAGCAATGAGGAGAGCCAAGCCGATTCCCCCAGCCCCAACAATCGTGTAGGCATACATGAACCGTAGCCAATTAAGATGAACCTTAACCTCATCATTCATTGACGATTCATTCACCTCCAATAGTTTCTTATTTTTGAAACCTTCCAAAATCAACGTAGCTGTAAGATTTATTTAAAATATTGTGAATGCGTTTGGGTTTGAGGAATAAGACTATGCGCGCGCGTACTCACAAGTATGATATCTCGCGGCTGATCATTTCCTCGAGCTTCACAGGGGCACCCATCTCCGTCGCGATTTTGAAGAACTTTTCTGGGTCGAGGCACTCGGCGCAGATCACCCCTTTATTCGCATCTCCTCTGAGGCACATCTTTGCCCCGATCACGGCGGGTAGCGCCACACTCGTTATCGCTGTTCCGAGCCGCTCGTAAACGGATCGTCTCTCCTCCTCAGTCCGGTAGAAGGAGTTGGGACAGACCACACGGTAATTTGTAGCTACGCCGGACATGGTTCCCTTGACCTCCACCACGATGAGGGTCAGCCGATCAAGCTTCTTCCCGATGATCGACTCGTCCTCAGCTAGGAAGGAGTTAACTGGGGGGCGCACAAGCTTGAGCAATACGTCCCTGGGCGCAACCTTAATCCCATTGACCTCAATCTGGTCGGGACTTCCGAATCCCATCTTGACAAAGGCTCCCACAAGGGGGTCCACGGGATATTTGAAGTCGCAGTATTTTATTCCCTTCCCAATGAAGTGTGGTAGGGTTATTGGCTCCTGGTGCTGGTGATAACTCAATAGGACGGGCCCAACGGGATCTGGGAACTTGTACAGCTCTGGGCTTGAAAAGATCGGGAGCCTGCTGTAATGTCCCTCCTCGAAGACCATCGGTTCAATAGAGTAGCCCCAAAGAGCCCTAAAGGGAGACCATGTTGGTGTCCAAGCCTTCACGACCTCATTCGACTCCTCCAGGGCTCGACCACCGTATCGTATGCGGATTTCCTCAACCCGTTCCATCAAGTCGCAGATGTATCTAGCTATCACGTTGGTTGTTCCAGGGGAGACTCCGCATCCCAGTAGCCCTGTCAAACCAGCCTCCCTATACTCTCTGTCATATGCTATTGGCCGATTCTCTATGATTTGGCTAAGGATGTTATCCCTTGCACGGATATCCATAAGATCAGGTTCACCGAATGAGGTATCGATATAGTGAGCGCCGCTTCGCAGGGACGCCTCCATTATGTTCATGTCGAAGGCGGTGAGGGTCAGGTTGATCACGACGTCCGAACCCTTTGCTGCTTTTTCAACTTCATCGGTTTTAGACGCATCCAACTTGATTGTAGTGATCTTTTCACTGCCTATCTTTTCGCCGACCTTCTTGGCCAAATCAAAGTTGATGTCACCCAAAACGATCTCGGATATTTCTTTATCTCTCGAGAGGATCGAGGCGCATGGACCTCCCTGTGCCCCAGCACCGATTAGTAGTATCTTGCTCATGGTAAAATCAATTAGATCATCGTAATTAATCTAAATAACATTTATCACATGCGCATGAGCGAGTCACCTTTGCAGGCGAGCACGAGGTTCTCATTAGCCGATTCATAAGGTCCTAGATTACACCCTTTTGACGTAGTCTCCCGAACTCCTCCTGTGTAAGCCTCAATAAGCCCATGAAAACCGCATCATTATCCTCGCCGAGGCTTGGCGCGGGCCCCCTCGGCCTCGGATCCGTTTCGGATATCTTTATCGGATTCCCCTGAAGCTTGATCTTCCCCAGCCCCGGCTGCTCGACCTCAACCACCATGCCCCTAGCCTTAGAAATATGTGGGTCCTCTGAAGCATCCTTAACATTGTACATTGGGCAAGATGGAATCCTCCTGTCGTTAAGCATCTGGACAATCTCTCCCATCGTCTGCTTCTGTGTCCATTCCTCGATAATTGAACGAAGCTCGGCATGGTTTTCGACTCTGAGCTTGTTTGACTTAAACCTCGGGTTGCTTCCGAGCCATGATAACCCCGATGTCTCCAGGAACCTAGCCCAGATCGCATCGTTTGCGATGGCTATCACCACCCAGCCGTCACACGTCATGAATGTGTCGTAAGGGTAGATGAACTCGTATCTGTTGCCAATCCTTTGAGGGATCACCCCCTCTGAGAAATATTTCTGAGGGATGTTCTCCAATGCGGCGTAAACAGAGTCCACCAATGAGACATCCACAAGTTGCCCTCTCCCCGTCTGAGCGCGCGCGAGACATTTCTCACATATGTCCCAGATAAGTAAATCCTTCGTTTCTACAGTCTTATCCCCCAAACCCAAACGATTTATACTTAGTTGATTCTTATATATTCAAGGCTCTTTTATTATTTACTAATACTGGACCTTACAAAAATTGGAGAAAACTGGTGAAAATAAATGAAGTTTATAGCCGTACACAAGTGGACCAAAGAAACAAATATCGCATGCACGAAAGACATGGTAGCAGGCTTTACAGCCCTACTTAAGGGAGAGACTCCTAAAGACGTAGTAATAGAAAACACTTGGACAAGAGACGATTATGGAGCTTTCTGTTGCTGGGATGCGCCAAACAAAGAGGCTCTAACTAATCTGTTTAAGCAATACCTGCCTATAATGTTGAAATACACCGAGTTTATACCCGTCTCGCAGGCGTTCCCCGCAACCATCGAGTACGAACTCGGTTTACTCAAGATGATTACTGATATGGCGAAGTAGACTTCGCCTTTCCCTTTTTTTAAATATACTTTTCGAGCGCGCGTTCGTATATCCTTTTGTCTCTAGGGATATATCTTGAAATACGATGGTATATCCTTCCCTGAGAACCCCTATACTCCTTATGCGCACGCGCTGGCCTGTCCCGAAATCAATTATGACTGGTATTAAATGGTTTAAAATCCGCATTCCCGTTTACAACCTGAAATAGAGCCTTTCTACCCGAAGGATTATGAAGCCGTGGAGCGACCCACATAGACTCAGCTACAGGAAAGGAGCCTGATAATGAATGATAAGCAACCTATGAAGGGCCTGGAAGACCATGGTTATCGTTCTCAACCGCTTTCAGCTATGGATTGGTCTCTGAGAAGCGTCGAAACTCGTTGACGGGTGTTGTTTCTATGTTTTTCGACGGAATCGTCTATTCCGTGAGTTGAGGGGATGGCTTCCGCGAGAAGGGTAGGGGTTTGTGATATGTCAGAATTTGCCTCAAAATCCGTTAAAGGGAATTAAGACCATTATAAACCATCTTAAATCAATTTAGGGACAGGGCAGCGCGCAGCGTCGAAAGCGAACTTCCTAACCATGTTCCCTCATTAAATGCAAAACTTAGACCTTAGTTGCGCACAGTAATTTACGCGCCCTAGTTTGATTCAGTACCTCTATTATTCAAGACCTACAGTAGTCTAAACGCGTCATAACAATAAACGATATATATTGCTTTAGAGTGTGCGCTCAAGATTGTTTATCGTTGGGGTTCGAGGATAACTAGATAAATGCATTCCTAGACTATAGAATAGCAATAAAGAAATTCAACAGGAAATATAGTGCGCGTACGTGTTTGTGTTTAATATTCTACATCATTTCACCTTGACAACGGGCGGCACGTGATACTCGCCGTTCAGGATGGCCGCGCCGGGCTGGTACACGCGCAGCCAGAGTATGAATTTGCCCGCAGGCGCGGGCAACCAGTTGGATTCATGGCCTGCCGGAGCGGCGTTCTGAATGTAAATGTCGATGAAGCCGTCGGCGTTTGGCACGAGTCCCGACCGGTCGCTCACGCTGTACCGATTTATTGGATTCGGTACAAAGCGATTGTGCTCATCGCCCATAGTCAGCGACCAGAATGCATCGTTCGGCGGGAGTTGTCCCGCCGGGAAGTGCATGATGTAGTCGTGCTCTCCGGAGAGTAGGTGACCCGGGCCATCTACGTCCGTCGTCCAGTACATCGCCTCCTTCTGTACGTTTATCGGGCCAGGAAATACTTGGGCGCACGCGGCTCTGAACAGAAAGCCGTTGCCAGGCTCGCCACATCCAAACATCGTGGTCCAGCCGTTGATCTTCTTGGTCTTGATCCTCGCGTAAATTTGAGCCGTGACAAATGCTAGCCCGAAGCCGATGAGGAAGCCTTGCACGACGTCATTGCGCACGGTTCTTGAATTGGGGTTGAAGAAGAACGAATAGACGAAGAAAAAGCCGATTATCACGCCGTCGAGTGCTGCCAGATAAGTGTATGTTCTGCCGCTCATACCGATCCCTCCTGGCTTAGCGGCGTGAAACGTATCTGTTCCGCGAGATGATGGGCGTTCGATAGGTCGACGTCGCTCTCCACGAGCACTCGGCCGAGGACCAGAACCGAGTTGTTCGGCGAGGAGATCTGTTTCATGCCGCTCGGCGCCTGTCCTTTCCGGTTCGGCCCTGTGATGAGGTAGTCGCCGGCTTCGGTTCCCGTGGTACGTCTGCCGACGTAGGCGAAAACAGTGTTGTTCGACGGGTCAGTGAACTGCACGCTGTAGTAGCGGCTATTCATGTCCGGAACGTGCAGGACTTGCGGCCCTTTACTGAGGTCTAATACGCCGACCGTAAGGAGCGTGTCGCGGTTCACGCCGGTAGTCGCCAAGTTTGAGGCCGAGGCGGGAGGGTGGATGGGGTCTGCAAAGAGCGTTTGGGGCTCCGTATGGAGCGTATTGATCGGGATGGGGCCGTCGCCGAACCCTTTACCGAGGATCGCTCTCTTGAACACGTATAGGATCATGCGTGGCCAATTGTAGGTGAAGAGGAACCATGTCACGAGCATGATCGAACCGAATATAAACAGATGTTCGGGCTCTATCATGATAAATTTACCTTTATACGCGCACATAAAATGTTGGCCGTATGTTTGATGAGGCGGTTTGCAGTGAAAAATGCCGGAGCTCCCCCCGCGATAATTCCTAACGTTAAAATAGCGATGATTGTCTTTTTCCGCATAATGGGAACCCGCTTTTCACATTGTACTTTTCCTTTTCATCCATTATTAACATTCTCGTGCGCTCCCCATACTGGCGAACTGAAGGGATCGGTTGGTGCCTGCGCAGTCTAGTAGCCATTCTATGAAGTAAGCACCTAATAGAAATTCACCTATTGTGAACCTGCATCGCGCGCTCCGTTGCATGCACTCTGTACTCATAATCTTATTCTCACATTAACTCACTCATAGAAAATCTTATCCCAAAGTTACTTTGGCATAAGCCTCATCTTATGTAAAGGAGATTGATAAAGTAATTCGCTCTTCCTCCAAGGGCTTACTCACACCTCGACACAAGCGTTGACTAGTTATAAAAAAGGAGGTTAATTGTTCAAGTATCGTAATAGTTCGGAAAAGTCCTCTAGGTTTAGAATTGCAGCACTTCGTAGGTCTTTGTATAGGACATTGGAATCTCGGGATCCAGATTCCAAACTTTATCTCGGAAATCCTGGAAAGCATCGCGGTGCATATCAGTAGCATAGCCGATTACAGTATCTTCAACGCAGCCAAATACGCGGCCGTTTGTTACTATCTCCACTTTATTATCCTTGCACAGCTTCTCATGCTTCTTCAGCCACTGTGCCCCCTTTTTAGGCCACTCTGCTACTGCTTTGTCTGACCACTTTGTGAAACACAGATAAACGTACTTCATTCTTTTCACCAGTTTTCTCCAATTTTTGTAAGGTCCAGTATTAGTAAATAATAAAAGAGCCTTTAATATATAAGAATCAACTAAGTATAAATCCTTTGGGTTTGGGGCCATAGTCTTATCCTCCCACATAACCCATATCGTGAGACCTCAAAGCCTCACCCTCCATTCGCCCTACATCTTGATTATAATGTTAAATAAAGATAAGATTTGCAAGAAATTGTTGCAAGTGGGTTTGGGGATTAGGCTATGGCTTCCCACCATTCCATTGCGCGCGAGTTATTAAAAAGTCGGGTGCTGAAGTTGAAAAAATTAATTAAAGGTATAGATGGTGCCTACAGTATTGATAATGACTCGTCCCGGCATTTTTTCTTTAAACTGATTGATAGCATTCCATCCTGTGCAGTGCATTGGTGCGACATAATCGGGGTTTATCTTTTTCATTTCTTCAATTGTCGCTCCTATAATAGGTTCAAATTGCAGCCCCGTAAGATGGAAACCGCCCAATACAGCGTGGACCTTCTCTATTTTGGTGATTTTCTTAGCATACTTAACAGTGTTTATGATCCCCGCGTGAGAACAACCGCTAATGACCACTAATCCCTTATCTTTCAAATTGACTACCAGTCCCTGGTCATCGTTAATAGGATCAACAACCCAGTTACCGTTAATTTTCGCCTCCATCCCGGGAAACCCCTTTTCAAATGGTGTTACTCTTTCTACTTCTCCGGTTGCCATGATTAATCCCGATGCTAACGTCGAAGGTCCCAAGGATTCTAAGATTTTTGCCCCTGATTTCCTCAAGGATTCTTCCTCCAAAGAAGGCATATCAACGGGGTGGCTTAATGAAGGATTTTTGAGGCGGCGAATAAGGAAAGCATCAGGATGAAGAATAAGTGGGATCTCTTTTGTAGAACGACCTAATAGTTCCATAAGCCCGCCAGTATGGTCAAAGTGGCCATGGCTCAGAACGATGGATTCTATACTATCTAAATCGACATTTAGTAGTTTAGCATTGTGAAATAGACATTCTGCAGATACTCCCGAATCAAAAAGCACAAAATGTTCCTCTGAACCAGCACAGACCTTAAGAAAACACGAGAACCCATGTTCGGCAAGTAGCAACGTTGGAGGAGAAACCCAAGGCCGCCTATCAATTTTTGTGTCCTGCGCCTTGAATACATCCGTATAATTATCGACCAGGTTTAGCACTTCTAAGCGATCCGCTTCTCTTAGATTTAATTCACCCATTTGATCACCCATCGATGACCTTGGTGGTTTTATTGTTACCATACTCCGAGTACCAAACATACTTCAACTTGAGATACGCCTCGGTGCGCACATGTTCACAAATAAGTGGAGAGGAAAGGTGCCTATAGTGTTATTGGTAAATAATCCATATTTATCGGAATAATATGCGCGCGCGAAGTTAGATGGTTGATCAATCTGAGATTCAGGCTACCCACTACGCGGTTGTAGCCACAGGTTGCTTGCATTAAATGCATAACTTTTTACCATTCCTGTAAAGTTTTTTTGATGGTTTATTATGTTGAAGGAAACGGCGTGGAACTGGATTGAGGATAATAAAGATCAGCTAGCCAAAATAAGCGACGATATCTGGGGCTTCGCCGAGTCTGGGCTTCTCGAGGAGAAGAGCAGCAAGCTAATCGCAGACACCCTTGAGAAACACGGATTCAAGGTCAACCGCGGCGTCGCCGGCATGCCAACTGCCTTAACCGCAGAATGGGGCAGCGGGGAACCCATAATCGGCGTCATGGGCGAGTATGACGCCCTCCCGGGTATCAGCAACAAGGCGGTGCCCCGTAAGGAGGCCATCGTTGAAGGCGGTATGGGTCATGGCTGCGGTCACAACATCCACGGAGTCAGCGCTATGAGCGCTGCCATCGCTGTTCGGTACGCTCTCGACAAAGGTGGGCTGAAGGGTACTATACGGTTCTATGGCTGCCCGGCTGAGGAGAATTACCAGGGCAAGATCTTCATGGTCGGTGACGGTCTCTTTAAAGACGTCGACGCATGTCTGAGCCACCACCCGGGCCACTTAAACACCGCTTCATTATCCCGCAGCACCGCAACGATTCACGCCAAATTCAACTTCTACGGGAAGACGGCGCACGCCGCCGCCAACCCTGAGCAGGGGAGGAGCGCCCTAGACGCTGTCGAACTGATGGATGTGGGGGTCAACTTCCTCAGGGAGCACATTATTGAGAAGGCGAGAATCCACTACGTCATCGAGGCTGGAGGTGGCCAGCCAAATGTTGTCCCCGACTACGCGAGGAGCTGGTACTATGTGCGTGCGCCTGAGATAGACCAGTTAGAATCCATCTACAAGCGTGTAGAGAAGATTGCAGAGGGGGCGACCCTCATGACGGAGACTGAAGTCAAGATAGAAATGGACCTTGGAAGCTATAACCTGATTCCAAGCAGGACTTTGAGCGAAGTCGTCGTAGCCAACATGAGGGAGGTCGGTGCCCCAAAGTACACAGATGAGGAGCAGAGGTTCGCTGCAGAGATTGCTAAGAGTTTTCCCAAGCAGGATAAGATAGACACCCTGAAAAAGTCCCGGATGCCGAATTGGGAGAAGTATGTCGATGTTGACCTAGTCACCGATATCTTCGATGCTTGGGACGACGGCGAGGTCTCCCCCGGAAGCACAGATGTCTCCCACGTCAGTTGGGTGGTGCCCACGATGGAGTTCGGCACCGCGTGCAATATTCTCGGAGCCCCTGGTCATAGCTGGCAGTTCGTAGCTAGTAGCGGCTCGAGCATTGGGCACAAGAGCTTGATATTTGCGGCGAAGACGATGGCGGGTAGCGTTATAGATCTGATGACCAAGCCGGAGATCCTGGTGAAGGCTAAGGAGGAGCATAAGAAACGGCTCGGAGGAAATCGCTACAAGCCGGATGAGAAGCGGAAGCCTCCATTAAAGCAGGCCAGAGAGAATGCTGGGAAGCTCAAGGGCAAGAACTAGATTCACTTTGTCTATCAATCAAGAGCGACGCATCCGATAATCGAAAAAACTACCCAAGTTACTTTGGTATAAGCCTCATCTTATGTGTAACAGTCTTATCCTCACTTCCATCTGGATATTCAACAGTGACGATGAGTGGTTGATCTGCAGACTTTGAAGTCTCACCGTTAATTAAATATCAGTTATATCAGAAAAAATCATGAGTTTTTCTCCTTCTCAATCCTCGGGGTGTATCTATCACAATCGAAGCAAAGCAACTCGGTGACACGGAGCATCTCTCGATTTTGTCCCTTTAACACTGGGAGGCTAGAATATGCGGGTAAAGTATATTCCCTTGCAGCGAATCTTTCATAGATCTTTTTAAAATTATCCGAGTTTGGCGTATACTTCCAATATTGACAATAACCATTCCACGAATAGTGACAGTCGATGGCTTTCACCTTCGCCCTCTCAAACCTTATGTCGAAGAGAGCTGACTCGACTTCTGCCCTAGAAAACAAGGTCATTTCCCTTGTGGGGTATGTTAACGTTGGGTACAATGTTACATGATAGTTCGACGTTTGTTGTTGCGATTTGTCATAACCGGTATCATTTGCGGTTACATGGGATTTGTTTAGAGTATCAAGAAAGTCACGCAGCTCAGGTGTCAGAGGACCCAAGCCCTTTTCATCGCTTCCTCTTCTCGCAGATAGGTATTGTTTCCCGTTTACAGTTTTAACCCTGAAATTCCACCCATCTCGGTGAAATGCCTCGATTTCTTCCCAAGTGTTTTTATTGTGAGAAATAATGTACCCCCCTTGCACATCTCCCCATGTTCCCCAATATTCCCCTCCCATTTAATGTTTTACATAAGTTTGGAATATGTCTTCTTCGCGAAACAATCCTTCTTCCTTGATTCACTATATTTCCCCAGGTTTTTCACGTTTCCCCAAATAATTATGTAACTCCTAGGTTTTTGTTATGTTTCCCTTTTTTCCCATGTTCCTAAGAGAATAGGCTAGCCTAAAATAGGTGGATGGGGATATTTAATACTGGGAAAATAACGTGTCGCACCTGATTTGTCCCTTATGCGGGTTGAATGTACCTCTTTCAAAACTGGATGAGGGGAATTTCCCCATCGACCTAAAGACTATCAGTTTTAAAAATCGGGGCTATAGAATGGGCTTCGGGGTCGATGAAATAGTCTCCATTATGGGTGATGGGGAAATTACACCGATCATCGCCACAAGGATCAAGGAACTGTATGACTTTTTTGTAGAACACGGGGAAATCGATGCACCATTAGTGGATCCAAACTATGGATCAATCTTAATACAATTAAATAATTTAAAGAGACAATTATCCGGGGAGAAAACAAATAATCTATTTTTAAAAAATAGGATAAATGAAGTGGAAGATGACTATGAACTGGATAGACAGGTCGACTACATTATTCGGGAGAGTCTGTGCGTTGGGAATGCCCGTCAGCAATTGACGGTTGATGAGAATGGGTGGACGCTAGCCATTTCATCTAAACCTGGTCAGCTAGAAATGTACCTGTTTCTGTTGATACTAGATATACCCAGCAAGCTAAAGGTGAGGCTATTGACTCATATTAAAGGCGACGAAAATCCAATCTTTTACAACAACATGTTGAAGTACTTCTCGAGGAGACAGAGCATCGCGGAGAGGCTGCTTGATTACGATAACGAGAACACGGTCGTAGAAGTGGATGAAACCGGAAAAAAAATCGAGCACATATTTAAACCCGTATATCGCCCAGAGTATGCTGGAAGATCTATAGGCTTCGAACAGTTGAAGCGCATCGTAGAAAGCGCAAAGGAACACTCGGATGAGCCTGAATATATCGGTAAAACAATTATAGATGTAAAATATCCAAAAAAATTGGTGCTACCATACAGAGGAGAGGGCTAGATCACCTAGAGCGCGCACCCCACCTAAGGAGGTGCCCCACCGCTGATTTAGGTAGATAAGCGTGCGTGGCATAAGCCTCATCTAAGCGTCGCATACATCCTCCTGCATGCAGCACGTCTACTTCGAGGTGAAGGGTGACCCGGTGCCAAAGGCACGGGCCCGAACGGTGCGAAAAGGCGGGAGGACATGGAGCTTCACCCCGAAGAAGGTGGCGGTATGGGAGAAGACTGTGAAGGAGGAGGCCGCTAAACACTTCGAGCAGCCCCTACACGGGCCGATACAGGTCTCCATGATATTCTACATGGACCGCCCGGAATCGAGGCGCAAAGACATCTGGGTCCCAACCACACCCGACCTCGACAACCTCGAGAAAGCCATCCTCGACGCCCTAAACGGCGTCGCCTACGAGGATGACCGCTTCGTCGTCGCAAAGAACGCCCAGAAGAGATACATCCGAAGGGACGAGCCAAGGGTCTGCATCAGGGTAACCAGCCTGAGCAAGCAGATCAATATCGAAGAGTTCACGAAGCAATAAAGAAGCTCCGATAAGGTTTTACAGTGGGTCCAGTCAACTCTAGCTGGGCCGGGGTAGCCAAGCGGACCACGGCGCCAGTCTTGAAAACTGGTGCTCCTTGCGAGCCCATGGGTTCGAATCCCATCCCCGGCGCCACTTCAAAAAACGATAACCCCCAACGGACTAGGGGATCGCCAGAACAAATTGATCGAAGCTTACCTTAGATACGCCGCCATGAGCTTAATTATCTTCCCGGGCGACCTAGCGCAAATCTTCGCGACTGTTCTCTTCGTGTTCTGCCCGTTGGCCAATGAGAGAATCTCCTCATTCGTTATTATCGTCGAGAGTATGTTTAGGTCATCGTCGCTGAACTTGTCGAGCATCTCGAGTATCCTGCGGCTGTCCCTCATCCTCTTTCCCCAGTACCTCTCGAACTTCACCCTGTACTGGCTGAGCCTCTTCGCAGAGGTATCCTCCCCCACTATCGCGTCAACAGCCTCCTTCCCCGCCATCTTACCCGCCTCTATGCCGCTGTGGATACCCGCCCCAGTCATGGGCACGAGCTGACCCGCCGCGTCACCGACAAGCATCAGATTATCATCCACAATCTTCTCAAGCATCCCTGAGACAGGCGTCACCCCACCGTTCCTGCGGAGGACCTTAGCTCCCTCGAAGCGGGTGTCGGCTTCCAAGAATCTCTTGAGATAGTTGATGGCTGGCTCCGTGTGGATGTTTCTCACACCCAGACCGACATTGGCTACCTCCTCGTTCTTCGGGAAAACCCATGCATAGCCACCAGGCGCGTACTTGAACCCGACATAGAACTCGTTCGTTGAGGGATCCTCAAGATGTAGCCCACCGAGTTGATACTGCGCGCAAGTGACGACGTCCGGGTACCACCTCTCCAACCCCGCCGAGCGGCGAACTATAGACCAGTAACCATCCGCACCTATCGTGACCTTCGCCTTTATCTTCACTTGTTCGTCGCCATGCTCGGCCATCACCCCAGCGACCTTACCGTTCACCCTGAAGACACCCGTCGCCTTTGTATCGGTCATCAACTCGGCCCCAGCCTTCACCGCCAAGTCCCCAATAGCCTTATCAAAGAACTGTCGGTTCAGAGTATAACCGACCCAGTCATCACTCGTAAGGTCTATATGATTCCCGTTGGGGGCGAAAACCCTAGCGCGGGTTATCTTCTGCGCCACAAGCGGGGCAACCGGCTCTAGCCCCGCATCCTTAATTCCGTTGAGGCTCAGCCCCTCAGCACAGAATACTGGGGATCCAATCACCGGGTGCTCCTCTAGGAGAACTACATGCGCGCCGGCAGCCGCTGCGGCCCTGGCAGCCGACGATCCAGCGGGCCCACCGCCCACCACAACGACGTCGCAGTCAACAAGCCGCATGGTAATCAAATAGTCGCCCGCGGCTTTCGTATATTAAGGCTATCTCTCAAGTACCTTCTGGGCAGCTATCTCAATATCCTTGGCCTTCACCGTCTTTCTGCCAGCGTGCTTTGCGTAGTCGAGGGCCTCCTTCGCAACCTTGACCCCGATCTCCTCAAGGGCCTTCCCCAGCGCAATGGCGCTCTCTTCACTCACCCTGTCCGCACCTGCGCGCTTGATCAGTTTGTGCATTGGAGCAACTTTAATCTCATTAGTCAAGTGAAATCCACCTTAATATAATCCAGCTTTACCTAAATATTTAATACTTTTCCCTTTTTCCTGTAAATGAACTCAAAAATTGGGTTATACTCGTTTTAGGGGTAATTAGTAGCCCCTTCGCGCGCGCAGTAGTCGAATAAGCTGATGCCAGTTCAAGGCACCCGCCACACTGAGTGGGCATTCGAGATAAACGTTTAAATGAGTGCCCAAGCCCCATAAACCATCGACAAACCGACCTGGTGGTTGCAAGTGGGTAAAGTAAGGACTGAGATGGTCAAAAGATTGTCACTCGAGCTCATTGAAAAGTACCCGAAGAGCTTCAACACAGAATTCGACCAAAACAAAAAGTTCCTTACGGAGCTCAACGTAGGCGTGTCGAAGAAGATGAAGAACAAGGTCGCAGGTTATGTCACCAGGGTAGTGAAGTCAGACCTCATGGCCGTAGAGTACGAGGGCGAAGTAGAACCCGATAGCATCTAAAACCTTCATGCCTCACGAACGTTTTCCTCGTCGATGCAAATGATGTCAAGAACGCGGACTGCCTATACCCTAAATCACAATGGGCTACGACTAGACATAGCAATTGTAGAGTTAAGCAGCCTGCGAGTCCACGAGGAGACCATACAAGGACATATCGAGGAGCTGAAGCAGAGGCTTTTAGAGCGTGGCTCACTGGGCACACCGATAATCGTCGACAGGGCAACGAACATAGTACTCGACGGCATGCACCGGGTTAGGACGCTCAGGGAGCTCGGTTGCCACTACGCCCTAGTCTGCTTCGTCGACTACTCGGATCCAAGGATAACATTGGGGCGTTGGTGCAGGACCATCTCCAAACCATTCAACAGAAAGGATGCCGAGAGGATAATCAACAACAACGGAGCCACTATGCATCCAGCAAGGGGCATTGACCCAACAAAATGTGCTGACCTCCTCCTAGCATTCGCTGACGGTACCTACATTGTTGAATCCCCCGAGAAGGAGCCAATGTCCATCTACCGCCTCTCCTATAGGTTGGAAAAGTCACTCCTCAGCGAAGGATATACAGTGGCTCACATGGGGGAGGACGATGCGATCCAGTGTCTTGCTACAGGTAATTTCTCAGCCATACTATATCCACCCGTAATTACGAAGGAACAGGTTGTTGAAGTTGTTCGACGAGGCGAAGTCTTCCCGCCGAAGTCCACTAAGCACAGGATACCCGCCCGCCCCATAGGGATTATGCTGCCCCTCTCCACCTTAAGAGATGGAGACCGATCCTTGGAGGAGATTAACACTAGCCTAGGTGTGAAATTGAGGTCATCGAGGCTGAGAAGATTAGCCCCCGGTAGCGTTTATCGTGGTAGACGCTTCGAGTACACCCTATTCATATTCGAATAACAGGTAATGTGCGATGTCTCTCTTCTTGAAGCCAGCATCGATGAGCTTCGAGACGATGGCTTCGTTCCTTAATCCCGTGGCTCTTATCTTATCCGCGACCTCAAGTATACACTCCTTAAGTTCCCAGGGATAGACGACCCACTCATCAACGCTCTCCGCGTAGTAGTCGGGGATGAATCGACTCCAGGGCTTTATGTGGATCGTGGCGATTCTGACATCTGATGCCCCCTTCTCTTTGAGGTGGTCCCTCGCCTTTATTATTGAGGCACCAGAGTCAGACACATCGTCGACAAGTAGAGCCTTCTTGCCTGTCAGGTTAGCGTTGACGGGTAAGACAACTACTGGCTCCGGCCGCTTAACCATACCATCATAGGCCTCAACCTGCACACATGCAAGTCTCCGGATGTTAAGCTGGTCACAAATTATCCTAGCGGGGGCGAATCCACCCCTACTAATTGCGACTACGACGTCGGGTTGGAAACCCGACTCCTTTATCCTACTCGCCACGACCTCCACGAGCCTCTGAATGTCATCCCAGGATAAGTGTAGGAAACGAAGCTTCTCCATGGACCCGCCTCAATAAGGTGATATAATGTAAATCTCTAATGCGAATATAAGACAGACGCGCCTCTAAACTCGCTTTATATCCGAGCAGCTACGATTCTGGATCATGATTCCCGGAAACGACCTCGGTGAGTGGGCGAAGAAGCTCATCGAGGGCTTCATAGCCTCACCTGAAAACTCATTCAACGAAATCGGCGAACCCGCCTGGGATGCACCCCTCGTTGGCTTCTCAAGCGGCGCTGATCCCCTCTACGACTTCTACAAGAAGGACATTGGGAGTTTCTACGTTTCTCCGATTGAGTTCTTCAGAAACGCTTACCCCTCAGTAGAGGTGAAACCCGGGGATCTCACAGTCATCAGTTGGGTGCTCCCCCAGACGAAGGCCACCAAGTATGACCACAGGAGGGAGACGAAGATGCCCAGTGAGAGATGGGCGCGTTCGAGGATAATGGGTGAGGGAGTAAACGTCAAGCTTAGGAGATACATGGTAAGGGAGCTCGGGGAGTCCGGGTACCCGGGAGTGGCTCCTATGCTCTCCCCCCTATGGGAGCAGCACATGTCGGAGAAGTACCTATTTGCCTCATCTTGGTCTGAGAGGCATGCTGCCTATGCCGCGGGGCTAGGCACCTTCGGCTTGAGTGATGGCTTGATTACCGCTAAGGGGAAGGCTCACAGGGTCGGTTCCGTTGTAGCGAAGATCATGATTCCACCGACTCCCAGACCATACACAGATCATCACGCCTACTGCCTATGGTACGCCAAGGGAACGTGCGGTGCATGCATTCATAAGTGCCCAGCTGGAGCCATCTCAGAGAAGGGGCATGATAAGCAGAGATGTAGCGACTATGTCGATACTACGCACGCCTTCGTCGAGGAAAATTACCACTTCAAGGGCTATGGATGTGGTCTCTGCCAGGTCGGCATCCCATGTGAGAGCAGGATACCCGAGGGCATAGACCTCTGATGGAAACAGATAAAGAGTCGCCAGACTAGTCTCCTCCAACTCTGGGTGATGTGTTGGCTCGCGCACTATTTGTCGGTAGATTCCAACCTTTCCACTTCGGTCACCTCCACGCGATACAGACGATTCTCGAAGAGGCCGAGGAACTCATAATCGTAGTGGGCAGCGCTCAGATGAGCCACGAACCAGATAACCCCTTCACCGCCGGTGAGCGCATTGAAATGATAAGAGCTGCCCTGAAAGAGGCTGGTGTGAAGAGGGAGAGGTACATGCTCATCCCAATAGCTGATGCCCCAAGCCACAGAACCTGGGTGAGCTACGTCGAGTCCCAGACACCACGCTTTGACATTGTCTACTCAAACCAAGCATTGACGCGTAGGCTCCTCATAGAAGCGGGTTACATAGTGAAGGAGATCCCACTCCATAAGAGGAGTAAGTATGAGGCCACAGAGATTAGGCGTCGCATCCTCAAAGGGGAGAACTGGGCAGATCTCGTCCCCGCCTCCGTACACCGCATAGTTGAAGAAATAGATGGTGAAAACCGAATAAGAGACCTCAGCAAATCCGACACCATACGGGTGCGCGAAGACAACCAATCAGGTTAACCAATTGTACCTCAAACTTGACCCCGAGCTCGGCTCCAAGTTTCCTGGATTATCCGCGAGAATTGTCAAAATCCATGGCTTGAAGATCACGACTCAGAGTCCTGAATTGGAAGCCTTCAAGACGCAGGTCTTGGAGGAAGCTGTACGGAGGTATAGAGTCGAAGAACTGAAGGACAATCAGGTCTTCCGGGCATACCGAGACTTCTTCTGGATGGTTAAAGTTGATCCGACGAAGACTCGCCCCGCGGCAGAGGCACTACTCAGAAGGATGCTGCATGGAAATCCTCCACCAACTATCAACACACTCGTAGACGCCTACAACTTGGCATCTGTTGACACCTGTACCCCATTCGGCGCCTTCGACCTCGATAAGATGAGGGGCGAACCCATCATGAGAGAAGCGAAGACTGGTGAGGAGTTCCTCGGCATAGGAATGCAGAGACCCATCACCCTTGGTGGAGGGGAGGTGGTAATACAGGACGATGAGAGACTCATAGCGGTCTACCCATACAGAGACGCGGAGTACAGCAAGGTCACCACGTCAACGAGTAATATCCTCCTCATGACCTGCGGGGTCCCCGGAGTTGGAGACGAGGCCCTAAGTAACGCGGAGACGACATGTATAGGGTATATTAGGAGATTTTGCGGTGGTATCCCCGCCTAGGTGGTACCCTTGTTAGAGATAGACGGTTCACTGATGGAGGGGGGTGGCCAGCTGCTCCGCATGGCCACAACCTACAGTGCCATCCTAGGCGAGCCCATAAGGATCGTAAACGTCCGCGCCAAGAGAAATCAACCAGGGCTAAAACCTCAGCATCTAATGACCCTGAAGGCGGTGGCAGAGCTCTGCAAAGCCGAGACGAAGGGCCTCGAAGTAGGTAGCGGAGAGGTCGAGTTCAAGCCAGGTAGGCTCAGAAGCGGCAGTTTTGAGTTCAACATAGGTACAGCGGGGAGCTGTAGTTTGCTCCTCCAGTGTGCTGCGCCCGTGGCAGCTTACGCCGACGGCCCAATCAATATCAGGGTCAGGGGCGGTACAGCGGTTCGCTGGTCTCCCCCGATGACTATTGTGCAGCACGTCGTATGGGCTGGGCTCCGAAAGATGGGTTTCACGGGGGAGGCGAGGGTCCTCCGGGACGGCTATTACCCGAAGGGCGGTGGCGTAGTCGAAGCGAGTATCAAACCTTTACATAGATTCAAACAGTTTACCGGTGAAAGAAACGCGGTTAAGAGTATACGGGGACTATCCACATGTGGCGGACTCCCGAGGCACGTAGCCGAGAGGCAAGCGCAGGCCGCCTTCGACGTGCTAGTTGAGGAGGGATTCGAGGCGAACATTGACGTAGCGACGCCAGGCAAAGCCACGGAACCCATGTCTCCAGGAAGTGTCATATGCCTCTGGACGGAAGGGGACGCCCTCATTGGAGATGATGGGCTCGGGGAGCGAGGCAAGACCGCTGAGAAGGTCGGGACCGAAGCTGCAGAACGCCTTATCCAAGAGATTAAAACCGGTGCATACGTTGATCTACACACCGCTGACAACCTGATACTTCCATGCTCCCTGGCCTCAGGGACATCTAGCTTCACTGTATCTCGCCTGACGATGCACACCCTCACCGCCGTCGAGGTAGCGAAGATGATACTGGGGGTCAAGATAAACGTGGACGGTGTGGAGGGAAAGCAGGGAAGAATAACCGTTGAGGGAAGCAGCATATTGAACCCCCACTTCCCGGATCAGGTTTAACCGTTTGGAACCACGAGTCAACTCATCTGCCTTGATGATTCTCAGATTCGATCGCGGGACACTTCTAGTTGAGGACGATCAGGGCAAAGTGACGAGGAGACGAGCCAGCGACTACTCGAGGACCGTGGATGATCTTAGAAGTGTAGGAGCAGAATATCGGGACGACGCTCTCAGGTCGCCTCCGACTGGACATCTCGCCTCCCGATTCGAGGCAAGGGACTATCAATCGGAGGCCGTGGAGAGCTGGACGAGGGCAGGTCACAGGGGAATCGTCGTCCTCCCAACGGGCGCTGGGAAGACCATTATGGCAATTAAGGCGATGGAGCTTCTGCAGGTCGCGACACTCATCGTCGTGCCAACAATCGTGTTGATGGAGCAATGGAGGGAGACGCTTACTGAGGCCTTCAGGTTAGAGGTAGGTGCACTCGGTGGCGGCGAAAGTGACGTGAAGCCGATAACAGTAGCCACATACGACTCCGCCTCCCTCAAAGCGCGTGATATCGGTGACAGCTTCTCCTTAATAGTCTTCGATGAGGTCCACCACCTCCCATCTCCAAGCAACTCACGGGCAGCCACCTCTTACCTAGCTCCATACAGACTAGGGCTCACAGCCACCCTGGGACGAGACGAAGAGGTGATCAGTGGACTCGAGGAGCTAGTTGGTAAGGTCATCTACGAGAAGGGTATAGAGGAGCTCGCGGGTAAGCACCTCAGCAATTACACTGTGAAGACTGTGAATATACCCCTCGCACCAGATGAGAAGGAGGAGTATGATCGACAGTTCGCGGTCTACAAGGGATTCCTGCAGCGTAGAGGAATAAGAATCAGAAGTGCTCGCGACTACCTGCTCTTCATCAAGCGGAGCGGTGTAGACCCAGAGGCGAGGAGGGCCCTAATGGGGAGGAACACAGCGATGGACATCGCCTTGAACAGTAGAAACAAGGAGGAGTACCTCCGGGTGCTGCTCGCCGCCAACCCCAAAGAGAAGACCATCATTTTCACTCGCCACAACAAGCTTGTCTACAGAATTAGTAGGAGTCTACTCATCCCCGCCATCACGCACCAAACGGTGAGGGAGGAGAGAGAGGAGGTACTCGACAGGTTCCGGAGTGGCGTCTATAGGAGGATCATCACGAGTCAGGTCCTCGATGAGGGGATCGACGTCCCAGACGCGTCGGTTGCTGTTATACTAAGCGGTACGGGGAGCAGCAGGGAGTTTATTCAGCGCCTAGGTAGGGTCCTCAGGAAGAAGGAGGGAAAGCAGGCAACTCTATACGAGCTCGTCAGCTTCGGCACCGCCGAGACCAGGATAAGCAGGAGGAGGAAGGAGGCTTGATCCTCCCCCACGAGCTCATCAGGGTTAGGCGAACAAAGGCTGCACTTACCCCACTCTACGCCGATGACGAGAAGCTTGGATTGGCCAAGACACTCATCACCATCTATGCTGAGAACCGTGACAGGAAGAGATCGGAGCTTAATGAGGGCATCGCGGTATGTGAGGAGCTAGGCTACGACTTCAAACTCGTGAGGGGACTATCAGCAGTCCTCGACTCACACTGTATCTTCGGGGCTCGCTCCTTTGTTCCACCAGTCAAGGCTCGGAGGCTACTCTTCGAGGAGTCAGCTAAGAGACCCTCCATCTCAGTAAGGGACCGCGCAGAAATCTTCGAGAAGGTGGCTGAGGGACTTGGAGTGGCTTCTTTGGATTTAGAGGAGAGCCTCTACGCCGACTTGCTCGACGAGCAATACCTCATAGACTTTAAGGAGCCTACGCCTGATGAGCTACTCAAACTCTACAACTTCTCCCTCGTCTCGATGATTCTCGCCTACTCTATTCACATAGCAATAAGCTACTCTGGGAGAAACGAGGGCCTTGAGAGGGCAGCGAAAGCCCTGGGGGAGACCGAAGTCAGGGTTAGTTCACTCAGCATCGACTTGAAGCCCTCAAGACAGGTGGGGCTCCGCGGTGGCAAGTGCGAGTCCCTGCTCACTCTCTTAATCGAGTCGAGGAATTGGAGCCTAAGAGCCGACGTCGCCTACCCCCCCCGCCACCATGAGACGAGACCGCTGGAGCTGAATCAAAGGACCAGTGGCGGGATGCTTAAGGCGGAGCCGATGGTGGAGGAGACCATCATCGAGATCAAGGCGTCGTCAAGGAAGAGCAGTCTCGGTGACCCCATAGTCATCGACGACGTCGCCAATAGGCTAGGCCTCACAGACAAGGAGGTGCTGAAGATGGTGGAGGCGGAGAAAGTCAGATACATTCGACTCCCAGGCGTTCTAGTGACTCAGGAAAAGCTTGAGACTCTCCGTGCAGGTCTCGAGGAGATTGAAGGAGACGACCTAGCACTATACAAGGCCTTCTTGAAGGGGCAGGGATGCAAAAACCCCACACCAGTACTGGAGGCACTAGGCTATTTCGTCGAGATAGACGCGGAGACCCGAAAGCCGAGGGTGGCGAGGCTTCACAGCAAAGCGTCAAGTTAATATCGCTCCGGGATGAAGGGGGTTAGGAAGTGGCGGCATGGGCTGGCAAGATTATCAAGGCGCTACAACAATAGGCCTCATCTGCAAGGGCGGGGTCGTACTCGCCTCGGAGAAGCGCGTTACCTGGGGTAACATGCTCACGAGCAGGGGCGGAATAAAAGTCTTCAAACTTAACGACAAGATAGGCCTAGCCTTCGCCGGCCTAATGAGTGACATGCAGGCCCTCACACGTGAGGTGGCGGCCTACGCGAGCCTCTATGAGCTGGACAACAACAGGCCCATCGGAGTCAAGGCGATGGGTAAGCTCGTCGCCAACATGCTCTTCCAGCGACGCATGTTTCCCCTCTTAATGGAGACCCTAGTTGGGGGCGTCGACGATGATGGTCCAGCCCTTTACAGCATGGACCCAGTTGGTAGCCTGATCCCAGACCCCTTCATAACCGCTGGGACGGGTGCGCCAATTGCGATGGGGGTCATCGAGGCGGAGTACAAGGATGGGATGAGCATGGAGGAGGGAGCAGAGCTCGCATTGAAGTCGATTAAGGCCGCCGTGGCCCGTGACATAACGAGCGGCGACGGAGTCGATATGCTCCTTATCACTAAAGAAGGAACCGAGGAACGCGCCATCAGCCTCAGAAAGTAGAATTGCCAAACTTTTGGTCTCTAAACCATGTTTCGTGCGCGCTCCGCATAAAGCATAAATGTGGAGTAGTCGTTAGTGTTGCGGCGTTGGGCGCTTAGTTCAGTGGTATGAATGCTCGGTTCGCATCCGAGAGGTCGGGGGTTCAAATCCCCCAGCGTCCACCAACACATTCAACTCAATCTTCTAGCTTTAGATAGCACCAGGCTACTCTTAAAAAAACCTCTTCACTAGCTCAATATTTCCATTCCTAGTTAGCAAATGAATCTAAGGATAGGCTATTCACAACAAAAACAAACTACACGTTGAGTGTTGTTGGGAGGAGCCTCCTAAACCTCACCCAGCGACCAGTTTTTAGGTTATAGAACCATGCTTTATCAACATCTTCCAGCAGTCGCTCTGTAATTGCTGCAACAGCTGGATAATAGGCATTCTCAACCTCAACACACGAAGACTTGACCGGCACTATACCCTCTGGGAACTCAGCGATGTGATCTTTGAGGGCGGTACAGGTCATGTCAAAGGTCTTCACAACACATAATCCTTGACTAATGACTGGGACATATGGGTAGGACCTGCAGATTGCTGGGCGATATGCATGCATCACACAGCCACCGAACCTACGATGCGGACACGTGTTGAGGCGCATCTGATAGGCGATTATTTCGAACCCAGAGTCCCTTGGGCTCACGCCAACTCCGTAGGCTGGTCTGATGTAATCCTTCCTAAATATCTCGACCTCTCCTGGTAGGAGAGGAAGCCCCTTGCGGACGCCCTGCCTGTCTATTAGTAAACGGGTGCAACAGACCCCGCAGTTTATGCAATGATAGGCTATCGGCTCGGGCAAAGCTGAAAAATTGTGAGCCTCACCTTGATTTAAAGTCGTTCATTTTTAAAGCTCACCTGGTGAGACTTTTTTACACTTTTAAGACAGTAATGTGCACGAGGAAAATTGTGTTTATACCTATTATATCGATCCGTGAACATGCTAGCCGATAAAAAAAGATATTTTCAAAAAAATTATGGAAGCGGAAGCCCAGAGATTCCTATCCAAATTTTTAGTACTGCTGGTCCGTAGCCACCAAGACTAGTGCCCATGAGCGCAAAGTTTGTGAAGAAGAGTGTCTGTTGATTGCATTTCCCCGTGCCGAAAGCGGGACTAGCCGGCATGTCAATACCATCGCTCTGGGTGAGCAAAACCGTGATTTTTGAATTTTTAAGATCAATCTTAACGAGTTCACTCTGCAAGACCAAAGCGCCGTAGACGTTTCCATGAATGTCTAAGGTAATTCCATCTAAACCATACAGTTCAGCGTCATCTGCGACGACTACTGGTTTACCTGCGATTCCTCCTTTCAATATTGGTACACGTACAAGAAGGCCCTTCTCGGTGTTAGCAACATAGAGGCTGTTATGATAATAGGCTATGCCGTTCGCTCCCACGGGAGGGAACCCAGTTATCTGACCCAGTCCTTCCAGTAGGTCGTTTTGAAGCCATATCTTCGCTGACCCATTTGGTTTGATTCTCCAGATTGCGCCACTTTGAGAATCGGTTACGTAGAGGTTACCCTTATCGTCGAAGGATAGACCATTAGCCCAGAGAATGTTCTCTGTGCCAGGAATCCGCTGAGCAATACCACTTTTGTGGTCTATTCGATACACCCCTCGAGTGTCTGGGTTGAAAGCGAATGTAGCATACACGTCTCCATGAGCATCAAGGGCCAATCCAAAAGCCATGCTTCCTCCAGCAGGTGGAATTGTGAGAAGCAGTTTCTCTGATCCATCTGGCTTAATCTTCCATATCTGGCCAAGTGAGCTGACGCTAACGTACATATTCCCGACTTTATCGAATGCTAGGCCTTCAGGAAACTCACCGTTAGAGGCATCAAAGAGTTTCACTGGCGAAACTTTTGGAACTACATTTTTAGCCTGAACCGTTATAGGTACGCTGGCAAGCAGCGATACTAACATAGTGACTATTGTAACAGTGACTATGAACCCACTTCTACTCTTCAAACAAGCAACCCCCGAAAAATGCATACACAGAACCACTGTTAAGATCAGCGTGGAGCTGATACTACATCGGATAGCTCGATGCTATCTAGGTAACAACAATTATTTTTACTTAAACGAACTGAGCTTACACAATTATTTAGTGTCTTTGTTTTTCTTCATACTCGACAACATTAACTCAAGCTCCTCAATAGCCAGATCTACCCTCAAAACTCCGTATGTACCCTTGACCTCCAAGACTCCCCCCTCCGCGACTGTTAACCCTATTAGTTCGCCCAGGTTAACATCAAAGAGTACGCGGTCATGAACATCATCGGAGACTATGAGGCTATTGACATACATTTTAGAACCCATCTCCACCGACACGCCTCGTTCAACCTTTGGTCGATCTGATGTCCTCAAAGCGGTAATTCACCTCTTTTCACTGCTTTGGATTTTTCAACTTAAGGTGTCCGTATACGCCCTGCTACTCAGACAACATTGATATTACCTAGGTAGTATAGTTACTATGAGGTTCATCTAATGGAACGCTTCTATGACCTACTATTCGAGATATCAAACGAAAATAGACATAGAATCCTTGTTCTACTCAAGGAGAAGCCCCTCAGAATAACCGAGATCTCCAAGCTAATGAATCTGACAACCCAGGAGATAAGCCGTAACGTATCAAGACTAATGGAAATTGGGCTAGTTTTCAAAGATGGGGAAGGATTCTACCATCAAACTCCTTACAGTGAGTTGACCAATATTATATTGGAGGAGCTGCAATTCATAGCAAAGAACAGAGACTACTTCGTAAAACACACTATAAATAATCTTCAACCAGAATTCGTGAAAAGAATTGGGGAATTATCGAAAAGCACCTGCACGACGAATGTAATGGAATTCCTATACTTCGTTGATGAGACAATCAGAGAATCACAAAAGAGTGTTTGGCTTCAAGTCGACCAGTACCCGTTAACTGCCCTAGAGGCAATCGCCGACGCTCTAAAACGTGGGGTCAACTTCCGAATCATCGAGAACAAGAACATATCCTCAGGGCCGTTCCTGAACCTAAGATCTATTGAGGATACACCTCTGCTAATAAGATCAAGAAATACGCCACTCTCAGAACAGAGAACCATGGATTCAACTAACCTTTTCCTCTTCATATCTGAGGATAGGTGCGCCGTCGCGTTCCAGACCCCTGAGGGGGGTTTTGATTACCACGGCTTCACCGCAACCGATGAAAAATCATTAAAATGGTGTCGAGACCTATTCCAAGAGAACTGGGAAAAATCAGTGCCAAGAACCCAAACACCCATCATCCTTCAACAAACAGCTGCCACAACAAAACGGAAGGAGGGAACAGTCGTCGTTGAGGGACATGACACTCAATCAGACGCCCAAGCACTTCAAGATGCAGTTAACAATTTCAAAGAAGTAATTCTTAAAGGAACGTTTGACATCGGCACATCCTCCATTAAGATAAGTAACAGCATTAAAATCCGAGGCGAAGGGAAAGAAAACAGTTTTCCATCCACCATTTTGTACAAGAAAGGCTGGAAATTTCCCTTCACCGAATTCGACTCATTGTTTGAAATAGATGGAGAAAATTCAGATGTCGTCATTGAGAATCTTCATTTCGTAGACTTCAACTGCGTATGCATATATGGTTATCACGGTAGGAGCCTAAAATTTAGAGATAATGCGATTACAATTAGTAATGGTTATGGTCGAGGCTGGAAATACGGTAATTTTGGTGACATTCTAAGTGGAGTGTGGCTAGATTCTCCGAAAGATAGCTATCCGAAACACAAGAATTTCCCAGGTGGCATATTTATAGAAGGAAATTACATTGACTTCGCATACATCTCCAAAGATGCACCAGAGCAAACGGAGTCTATTGACATCGAGGACGCCGAATACCCTCCAGACCTGATTAACCATGAATACTATCTGGGTGTAGGGATCAACATTCTGAACTCTTCCTGCAAAACTGTGATTGAAAATAACAGGATTAGAAATATGAGTGCCAGAGGAATAAGTGTAACCGACAACTTTGCTGAAGCGGATATTAGCATAAAACATAATGTAATAGAATCCAGCATCAAAGGGGCTTATCCTTTTAGAGAACTTGAGGCTGGTTTCGGGATATTTTCACAGAGTGCTTTCCAGCATCGTAGGCCCGGGTTCAACATTGATATTGAAGAAAATGAAATCCGCCTCTCCAAGCCCAATTACTGTGCTATCACGGTGGCTGGACCTGAAATCGTGGACGATGACGTTGGAGCACTTTTCAGCGGTTCTATAAAAAATAATAATATACACCTTAATGGGGGTCAGGCGGGTATTCAAATTGGGTCCGAGAATTTTAGAGTATCCGGTAACAAGATAGTTGGTGAAGCCTACTTTGGGATTCAGGTATCAGGCATCGGTAAGTTGATTTCTAACATCAATCTCTCAAAGGAGATCCAAAAGGACAACAATCTCTCAGGTCTGAAAATAAAGGACCCTAGCTGGCGAGTCCGAAGGCGCCGACCATCAGAATAACCCTAAAAAGTGTCAATTACTCGTGCAAAAAGTCTACTCGTTTATTATATGAAAAAAAGGAAAGGATGCTAGTTAATTATTTTTGAGGCGCTTGATGCGTATCCTACCTGGATGCTAAATCTGTGATCATCTTGAGCAGCGAGAGCTCGTACTCGACCGTTGCTGGGAAGGCTTATAGGACCGGGACGAACTCCGTCGCCTTTAGTAGGGTTGGGCCAAACTTCTTGAAGAAGTTCCCAAGTTCCTCTCTGTTTGGAGCTTCCCAAACGCAGAATGCTCCATGGTCACTCCTCATGTGGGTTGATTGTAGCTTAATTCCCTGTGGCTGCTTTCCTTCGAGTAGGAGTGTGAATCCATAGATCATCTCCTTGGTTATCGTTATCTCTGCCTCGGGCTTCCACTTGTGAACAGCTATCATTAACACCATTTTTTCACCCGTTTTCATAACAAAACTGATTTAAATCAAGGTCTCCGTGGAGGAGTTCATATATAGATAATATTGATGTTACCTTGGTAATACTTTTAGGAAAAATTTAATGCATGGTATTTTGATTTAGGGTTCATGCCTCTCATAGAACCTTAATAATTGATTTGTGATTTCCTCCGGAAAACCAAAACTTCTCATAAACTCTGTTCGCATCTCGATGAAGTTTTTAAGCGAGTCCATCATCCAGACTGGGGTCCAATTCCATACTGCGTTCCATGGTTGAAACAGACTAAGGAAATCGATGCCCTTCAATCTTGCACAGAGCTCAACTTGAGCCTTATAAAATTCTCTCATCCGTGGATCTTGGAATCTTCTGCTTAGATAGTACTGAGTGTGATAGATCCTCCTCCCCCTTATCATGCTTTGAGGCAACGATTCATTTTCTTCTGTGAGCCATGGTCGTGCATCTTCATACATTCTCACAATGAATCGACCCGGATTATCTCCATACACCCCAAACTCTTCACAGAAGTGAGCATCTATCTCATGCCATGTCTCAAGCTCTGTCAATTCAAATAGGTAGAGCCAATTCCATTCCTCATTCCAGGGCCTGTATAACCCAATAAAATTAATATTATCAATTGATTCGGAGATTTTGCTAATGGAATTATAGCTCTCCTTGAGGCTTGATCTCATCCCATTCCTCATGAACATTAATTCAGCAATTATTCTGATTCTTCATCACCTTCAACCATCGCTTACACCGTATCTACCTCTCTCCATAAATCAATTAACAATTACTTAGTAAAAGTTGAAGATATATAATTTATGCGATATTTATTTAGTAAGTTAGACATGCGTCGATTTATTGATATAAAATCCTTATCTCTACATTATTATTGACGTCTATCCCATGGCTAATATCGAGTTTAGCATCGACTCTAAACTTCATTGAAGGCGGTGACTTGTCCCTGGTTATGGCTTTAAACAACGAGGATACAGGGTCAAAAGGCGCGTTAAATACTGGACCTACCAACTTGAAGGGGTATTCCAACCTCTGATTGGCTGGGTACTCCTTTTCACCATCGAGATTCGACGAATCATAGACATGGGTATAGGATGTTGTTGTCCTTTTTCCTCCACTATAAGTTTCTCTTTGTTCCTGACGGGATAGTGAAACTATTACCCCTTTTGCTTTGACGGGTTCATTTAATAACATCGTTACGGTTCCCTCGACCGTTTCTCGTGGGGCGAAAGATGTTTTTGGGAGCTGTATTTCTATTTTACCTTTACCTTGAAAAATAGGCAAATGTGATCAATTATTAATGATATTTTACTAATAATTAAAATTATTGATTTACGTACTTATTATGCTAATCAGTACGCGAAAAGGGCGTGCACGCCCAAGTAATACCTCTAGGACTTTTGAGATGCCATACAAATTTGGCTATTTTGTTATATAATTGGGGTCTCTTGCGACCCCAACGACGTAAACAAGGTGATGTAGCCTTTCGGTGTTACCCATAGTCCTGATCTATTTCCACCCCCCAAATAAAACTCGCTTCTCTCCGGAGCTTAAGAGCCTTGCTGATTATAAGTTCGAACTAAAAGTCTAAGAAATTGCTCGCTATTTAGTGAATCATTCCTGTAAACGATGTGTATTCGTAGTAGAAGCCAGTATTCGTTGTGACTCTTATAGAATACGACGTGTTATCTTCGAGGGCTGTGGTTGAAAGATGTATATGCAACTCGTTGATTGACCCCGAAGAGATTGATGTGTTTAATGGTATCAACTCTGGACTAGAATCAACTTGACTCTTCTTAACGGAAATCGATTCCAGAGTCACTGACACCGCCCCCATATCTCTGACCGAGACTGCGAAGTTACTTTGGTCAAGCCACGTAACCTGTTCAACCCGGATCTCCGTTTGGGCTCGCGCTGACTGAAACCCGATCATGTTGATGACCCAGGAGTAGGTCAAAACTGAGCACGCAACTGCTACGAAGATCATTAGAAGCGATGAGACGATAAGGCTCAAGCCTCTCCTGCGATCGCTTCTAATAGGTTCCACCTGAATCGATTAGCAAATATGAACCATGTTTAAATATATAATGAGTTAATCATCAATATCACAGTTTTATAAAAAGTGTTGAAGATATTTTCATTATTTATGCGATTATAGGAACCATCGTACGAGCAAAAGATCCATTGAAAACTTGAATTAAAAAAAATGAGGTAATTTATGGCCAGCCTGGCGTTGCAATCCAACTTACCCCAGAGTATGCGTCGTAAGAGCCATACTGCAAGATAACTAATTTATTAGACGCATCAAACCCGTATCCCACGATATCCCAGTTGCCACTAACTCTATCACCGTTCTTGTCCAGTTGGCACCAGCCACTGTATCCGAAGTAACGTGAGCAGTCGTCGCTCAGTACCTTGATTACATCGGTGGCCCCCGGAGACTTCAAGAAGACAGTTGACCTTGTCTCGATCACAGCCTGGGCGAGTATCCAGCCAGCATCTATGTTGCACCCTCCGGAGTAGTCCATTGTTCCTAAAATTGGATAATATCTTGTGGCCATGTCGTCGAACTTCGTGTTGTGGGGTGTTGCAGGATTAGGGCTAAGTATTTTTAGTTCACCGACATTGTTTCCATTGAAATTACTTGAAAATGCTGTTCCATCGGCACCGAACCAAGGTAGCCCCTTAAGAGTTGGATATGCAGTGGCAAAGTCACCACGGTTGAGCTCTGGAGCACAATCGGTGTCGATTGCGATAAGGAAGACCCCTACATGAGATATGTCAGATAGACTACTAGCTTTTGTCTCAGCAAGCCCTAGAGCAGTAGCAAAACTAGCTGTATCGTCTGGAGTATACGTATAAGTGAATCTATTGGTGACTGGAAATGAAGGGGAGAACGTTCCGTATACCCCATTTCCCCAGGCATCATTACGTTCAAGCACAATAGCGGTTGTCAAACCTAGTTTCGCGAACATCGCTGCAACGATTGTGCCTTCGATACTGGCATCCGGGAGTAGTCTGAATAGGTTATCGACCTTCGCTAAAGATGGGGCATTGGAACTAGGGCTTATCATCACCATATTGTTCCTCTTAAGGTAAGCGAGTGTATCCTGACCTATTTGGGATGAGAACCAGCCGCCAATGATGAGGTCAATACCCATCTTATGGAGCATCACAACTTTTTCATAGAACTTTCCAGGTGTGCCATCTCCACCGCCTACTACTACGAAATCAAACTTGACCGGTAGGACAAACCTGGAAACGGGTAGTTTGGCGACATACGCGTTGATGTCGTTTTCAACGATTGTCTTATAGAGGGCAGTGACGGGGTCCAGATAATCATCTATCGGCGCTATTACCCCTATCTTAACGGTATCGTATCGGTTGAACAGGGCAGCATTCGTAGTTACAGAAAACACCGAGAAAACCGAGGTAACGAATAGTACAATCAACAGGACCGCTAACACACCAGATTTTTTAACTCCTAACTTTTCCATTTTTATTACACCTTGCGTGCGTGCGCGCAATTTGAAGAATAATTGATTTGGATATGGGTCCTCCGTGGCTACATTACTACCTTGATATACTCGATATTACCTAGGTAAGATCTTTTTTTAATTGAAATATTGAGCCAACGATTGAAAGCGCGCTGGAATTAGTGAATACAACATCTTGATATGTCGATCCTACTACGGTTTACTCGACTAAAAATGAAGTTCTCAGATGTCCGCATCACTGTCGCGAAGAAGCTCCCCACGAACGAGATATTCAAGGAATATGCTGATGTGGAGATGCAGCCAACATGCAATGTAATGCTTGAGGGAAAGGAATACCTCTCAAAGGGAATGGCTATGCCCGAGGGTTTCTGCAGCTGGGCTTGGGCAGATATTCAAAGGGACGTAGTCCATCTAGCCATGGGAGGAGACTTCCCCTGGATAAAGAAGAAAGGATCGATGATCTCATGTTGCACCGATGGCCTAAGACCCGTTGTTTTCAAATTAGAGAGGGTGTAACTCAGTTCAAGAACAAGAATACACTTTTAGATTACATCTCGGCAATGCCCGCGCACACATTTCTATGCACACTGTTAAAGTGATGATAAAAGTTATATTGCAAACAGGGAATCGGCTATAATTGACCTAAATATGAAGGTTAGTAAAGGACCCAGCACCCTCCTATACCCCTGCCCAGTCGCCCTTGTAACATGCAAGAACGCGAAGGGGAAGGACAATATCATCACCATCGCATGGATGGGGATACTATGCTCCGAGCCACCGAAGATAGGGATAGGCATCAACAAGTCGAGACTCTCAACGGGGATCATCGAGGAGTCGGGGGAGTTCGTCGTGAACATTCCAGGCGAGCAGCTACTGGAGAAGTCGGACTACTGTGGAAACGTGTCTGGCAGAGACGTGGATAAGTTCAGTAAGACGGGGCTGACGAGAGAGCCCGCGAAGAAGGTTCGGACGCCACTCATAAAGGAGTGCCCCGTGAATCTCGAGTGCGTGGTCAGGGAGAAGCTTGACTTGGGGTCTCACCGACTGTTCGTTGGGGAAGTGGTGGAGACACATGTTGATGAAAGCGTGCTGGACCCCAAAGGTAACATCAACTTCGAGAAGGCAGCCCCCTTCGTCTTCAACGCCGGTGAATACTGGGGTATCGGGGAGAAGAAGAACTCTTACGGCTTCGCCAAAGACAAGTTCTAAGTTCTCGTGTACGCGTTTCTTTTTCCCCACAACTCAGCGGATATCTACTCACGCCCGTTATAAAACGTCAAAATGAGTATAAAGACTAAAATGATCGAATTTACTGCTGTTTCCGCTTAAGAAACTGATTGGTGCCGCTGGTGTGATTTGAACACACAACCCCTCGGTCTTCAGCCGAGCGCTCTCCCAGGCTGAGCTACAGCGGCGCGCCAACAAAAAGGCATACAGAGTTGATATAAATATTTAGGTGACAGGGGAAACCGCCTAGTCCCTAAACCTCAGCTAAGTCGAATGGGACCCAACTCTTCTTAGCGATCTCTACCGTGAGACTAACTTGTCTCGGGTCAAGTCCCTTCTCCGTTAGCGCCGTCTCAAGCTCATTTAAGGTAATGATCTTGGAGTCTTCCTCGATGGACCTGATTATACGCCGCGCGTCGTAGTACCCTAGTTCGCTCCTAAGGTCTCGATAGAGGGCTTTCTTACGCATTATCGACAGCTTCATGGGGACCCTCCTTATACTCACTCCTCGAAACCTTCTGCTCCGCCTTACCCAGCCCTAGAAGGAGACCGTGTAAGAGTGCCTCGGGTTTTGGGGGGCAACCAGGGATGTAAACGTCAACAGGCGTGATCTTATCTAGCCCTCCAACGACCGTGAAGCTGTCGTGAAAGATCCCACCCTCACAGGCGCAGCTGCCTATAGCGACTATAAGCTTGGGGTCTGGGGCTGCCTCAATGGCGTTCTGAAGCGTGGCGGCTGACTGCCTCGTCACCGGACCGGTTACCAGTAGGATGTCTGCATGCTTGGGGCTTGAGACCCTCTTCACTCCGAACCTCTCAGCGTCGAAGTAAGGTGTGAGCGTGTCGATGATCTCAATGTCACATCCATTACAGCCACCTGTGTTGACGTGGAAGACCCATGGGCTTCTTCCGAGTTTCCGGATCCTCTCCAGCTTACCCCCACTGTCTAAGCCAAGCTTACTGCTCATCCTTAATCCTCCTGTATGCATCAGCTGACGCGTCGCTCCAGCTCGACTTTTTGCACTCGGGACACAGGTGAATCATCTTCCTGAGACTCACATCAATATCATATGTCAACTCATCATACTCAGAGAGAGTGTATTCGAGGGCCCTCTCGGTTGTGAAATAGGCTCCACACTCCTCACACTTCACCCTTCGGAGCTCAAGCTCGACCTCTAGGGCTCCCCTGTCAAGTGAGGCAAGCTCATAGTCCTGCGAGAAGCGAATGGCATCGACGGGGCAGACCTCTTCGCAGAGCCCACACATTATGCATCTGCCGTAGAGGAGCCTCAGCTTCCATTTATCGTCCAGCTCTTCGACCATCAGGGCGTTGGGAGGGCACTGACGAGCACATGCGCCACAGCCGATGCACTCTTCGAATCCAATCTCCGGTCTCCCCCTGAGTCCCTCAGGTATGGGTTTCTTCTCGGTGGGATATCTGTAGGTTACTCTCCCATTCTTTATCCCGAGCATCAGAAGCTTGATCATCTCACTCAACTCAGCCGCCTCCCAAGATTCTCACCTAAAACAATCTTCTCTATACCGCTCCTCAAATCGACGACTACTACCCTCTCAGCGCATGATATGCAGGGGTCGATGCTGCCTATGATGATCGAGGCGTCGGCAAGCGTCTCTCCTTCGAGCATCAACTTGGCCGCAGGTAGATTCGCATAAGTTGGCGCCCTAACTCGCCACCTGTACACCGTGTTATCTCTCCCAGTTATCAGGTAATGAGCGTCTGTCCCCCTCGGTCCCTCAACAAGTCCAACCGAGGTCACATCGGGTGGGATATAATCGATGGGCTCATGCACGGGGCCCCCTGGTAGGGTCTCAAGGACCTGTCTCATGATCTTAATAGACTCAAGGACATCATTGGCCCTAACTAGAGTCCTAGCGAGGACATCTCCCCCAGACTCAACGGGGGTCTTGAACTCGAGGCTGCCATAAGCCTCGTATGGAAAGTCCCGGCGAACATCTATCGAGACCCCCGAAGCCCTTGCCACGGGTCCTGTGACAGAGTACTTTTTCGCCTCCTCATTCGACAGGTATCCGACTCCTATCAGCCTCTTCTTCAGAGTGTCGAGGCCGAGGACTGCACCTAGGAGCTCCTCGTATTCCATCTGCACCTCCGATATCACTTGGAGGGCTGTTCTCCTTTTGTCCTCCCTTATGTCCCTCCTCACTCCACCTGGGACGATCATACCATACTGCTTCCTATTTCCGGTGAGAAGTTCGGCGAGGCCCATTATCTTATCCCTCACTCTCCAGAACTGCATGAGTCCCGTGTCGAAGCCGACCATGTGGGATGCTACACCCAGCCATAGGAGTTGGCTGTGGATTCTCTCCATCTCCAGCATGGCGACCCGGATCCACTTCGCCCTTTCAGGTGGTTCGAAACCCGCTGCGCCCTCGAGGGCTTGGGAGTAGGCCTCTGCGTGGACGGAGCCGCAGATTCCACAGACCCTCTCCGCGATGAATGGTATGTTCTCGTAAGTGAGTCTCGACTCCGCTATCTTCTCGAGGCCCCTGTAATTGAATCCAGCTCTGAGGTCAACCCCCACAATCCTCTCACCGTCGGCGTGGAATCTGAAGTATATGGGCTCGTGAATGGCGAAGTGGTATGGACCGTAGGGAATGATGTTGAACATCGAGGAGTTCTCGGGTGACTCGAAGGGGAAGCTACTCGTCTCTTTCTTCGGGACCTGTGTGTCGACTTTGAAACCCTTCCTCATAGGGAAGAGATCATCCGGCCAGTCGTCAGCCATAAGTAGCTTCCTTGGGTTTGGGTGACCGACCGGTATGAGTCCGAGGGACTCCTTTGCCTCCCTCTCGTACCAATCCGCACAGGGGACAAAGGGTGTTATGGAGTTGAACGTCTCCTCCCCCCTCCTCGTCTTCGCCCTGAATACTAGAATCTGCCCCAACTCGTACCAACCAAGTACGTAGTCGATGAGGTAGTCATCCTCGATGTCAACTCGATCTGTGGCCACCATTGTGAGAAGGTTACCACCTTGAACATTGTGGGCGTACTCAAGCACTGCTGGGAGGTTTTCCTTTGAGAGTTCGATGAGCCAAGTATTGCCACGAATAGAGCTAGTCGTTATGAGCATCTTTGGGAATTGCTTCCGAATTTCCTCGACCATGTTTTTTTCCGTTTTTACCACCCCAATGCTGGAGCTAAGTACGCGAGGGCCAGCGAGGCCGCTGACAGGAGTAGGACGAAGCCGTAGAATCTGGATGCCTCTAGTAGCCTAAACCTGGCGTTCAGAGACTCGGCGAGGGATAACACGAGTGTGCAGAGGATGAGACTCACTAGATATGGTATAACGACTGCAACTGAGTAGCCGACACCATCCAGTTTGGGTGCTATCAACGCCGAGATGTAGAAGGCTGGGATCGAACACAGGGCCAGGTTTCTCAGATAATTACCAAGCTTCAGAGTCGCTAAGGATGGGCCGCTGAACTCAATGAGTGGTCCACCCGAGAGCTCTGATTCGGCTTCCGCTACATCGAACGGTGTCCTTCCACTCTCGGCTAGTAGACAAAGGAAGTAAGCCAATCCACTCATGAGCAATGGCAGAAGAGCAATGTACCCAGTTGTCGAATAATCCAAAGTTGCTGATCCTCTTAGTAGAACCAATGAGACGAGTGAAGCGATCATTGAGGGCTCAACAATGGTTGCGAGGATCACCTCCCTAGAGCCACCAACTACACCATACGGGTTCCCGCTCGCGCTTCCAGCTATTGCGAAGGTGAAGGCCGAGAGGACTACCAGTTCAATGAAGATGATTCCACCCTCCTCTATAGGCGCTTGAGCTGTCACCGTCGACATGGTAGCGAACATCGAGAGTGACAGAACAAGTGTCAGTATGGGCACTACCACGAAAAGGAAACCACCCGCCTCAGGTAATATGGATTCCTTCGAGAACAACTTAATCACGTCATGCCATGATTGTGTAATTGGTGGGCCGACTCTGTTCTGAAGCCTCGCCGTTATCTTTCTCCGCAGACCATCGAGTAGGGGCGCGATCAGTATAGCCAGCACCAAGTTGACAACTAGAGATAATATGTTCAAATCATCACTCCGATAACAGTCACTGCTAAGAGCACTAGCAGTATTAGAACCGGGTTGAGCCTCTCAAGAATCGCCGATATACGATCATCAGGCACCCTAATGGTATAAACTGGCTTGAAAATCTCAGCCCATGACGTAAATACCTCTCCACGTGATCCACCCAGATCTGCTATTCCCGCGTAACCGGTGAACCATGACTTCCTCTTCACAGGTTTAAAGCGCGATGTAAAAATAATCGAGAGCATAGCTGCCATGATAATAATTAACAGCAGAACATTAATCGCATCAAATTGGAAAATCGGTTGAGAGGTGATGAAAGAATAAACTCCGAGCGGGAAAACCGGGATCAGTGCAGAGAATATACCGAGGAATGAGAAGGCTAGAATATGGTATTTTTCTTTGCCTGACGTTACTGCTTCCCTCATTGGGAGGCCTTCATAGATCAGGGTGTACCCTCGGAAGAACATAGCGAGGGTAGCTGCTACTGTGAAGATCGTCGCGCAGCCGAGTAGAACGAACTCCAGATCCCCTGAGATGCCGCTCCTCATGAAGACCTCTGCCCCTAGGCTCATGATGCTGATGATGGTTAGATAGGAGAGGAGAATCGACGTTGCTTCAGATCTTAATGTGGCTGATAACCCCCCGAAGTCGAAGATTCCCGATTTTCCTGTTATTCTGAGAAGATCATAGTGCAGACTATTTATCACGATGAGAGATAGCGTTGATGGGATCAGGGCGTAGATGAACAGTGCAGTGTTTACTTGAGAAGCGACTATGAGAAGCCCGAATGTCACTTGGTGGATCGCTGATGAGAGGTTTGCTAGGCTCTTCGACACCATCCCCTGGAAGATCCCGCTGAGAATCATAATGACGCCCAGAATGAGAATAAGAGGTAACAGATCGAGGTAGGACGCTCTGTTTGAAAAGAGGTACATTAACGAAGCCATTGACACTAGGATCCCAATGGATCTGTATTTTGAGTACATCTCCGATAGCCATCCGTGGAAGGGTGGAACCCCCAGTAGCACGAGTAATATTGGAAGATCCGCGAATTGATAGCCTAGGACTTGAAGCAGAATCGTCAGAGGCATAACGATTAGCGCGTAGAGCCCGATTTTACCCTGAGTCCCTTTAGCGGATAATGCTAGGAAGATGAGTATTATCATGGAGAAGAGGGGAAGGTATCCAGGTAGGCCGAGGATAGAAACGAGTGACACTAGGGAGAGCATCTGGGGATTGATCTCTTGATCTACTAACAGTGCGAGGGAAGTGACGAGTATAACGACCTGGTCGAACCCAAGGGGAGCATAACCTATCCCGCCCATTATCAGAAAAAGTACAAGGACTAAGGCCAGTAAAATTCTAGCTATTCTCCTATTGAATAAGTAAAGGAGAGGGGGAGCCAGAAGCAGAATTGCCTGATAAATCATACCGGGTTACTAGCCTCCGTTTTCTTGAGTAGAAGCCTCTTATCCCTAAGCATCTTCAGCGACCTGCTCTTCGACCTCTTCATGACCTCCTCGTATTCACCATACTCTATGGCCCCGGTTGGGCAAAGTTCCACACAGGCGGGCAACAGGCCATCCTTCGACCTCTCAGTACAGAGATCACACTTTGTCACAAAACCCCTGATGGGATCGGGGTCTGGGATTCCCATTGGGCAAGCGAGGACGCAGAGTTTGCAACCGATGCATCGATTTTGTCGGAGGCTAACGACTCCTTCCTCATTCCTGTAAATGGCTCCGCTTGGGCATACATCGACGCACACGGGGTTGGTGCAGTGGAGACAGGTAATTGGCACCAAGACACCGTCGAATGTGGGTCGTATCTTTGCCCTCGGTTTCGTGTTAATGAATTCGCAGACCCTCTCGCACAATTCACACCCTATGCACCTCTCCATGTCCACGACCTTAATTTTCGTCATCAGTATTCACCTCTGTAGGTACCTGTCTACCCAGTGCGCTGTCTTGAGCCCAGTCTGGTATGCTCTTCCAACCTTGGTGATGCCCGTAGTTATGTCCCCCGTCGCGAACACCTTCTCCTTCGATGAGAGATACCTGTCGCTGACCTCGATTCCCCCCCACCTCAAGGTCTTGATTTCTTTGTAATCCTTGTTGAATGGTGGTGTGGGTATCTGCCCGATGCCTACGATTATGTTGTCAACCTTGTCGATGATCTGCTCGGTGCCAGGGATTTGCTCAAGCTTGAGTACGACCCCCGCCTTCACCTCAGCGTTGACCTTTATAGTCTCGACAGACTCAACCCTACCCTCTCCGAGCACCCTCTTTATTACCGTCCTCTCGACGTGTTCGACGCCCCTCTTCTTGAGTCTCCCTATCTCGTAACTGCCAGATGGTGAGTCGAACTGGTGCTCGATGGATATGAGTCTCACCATGTGTCCCTCATCAGCTGCCTCCATTGCAGCATCTACCGCAACGAGCCCTGAACCTATGACCGCAACATTCTTCCCGAGTTTGATCCGCTCCTTCTTCGGAATTAGACCGAGCTCGTTAGCTTTGCATCTGAATAAGTACTCTAGAGCTGAGTAGATCCCCTTATATGTGGCGTTCTCAGCAGGTAATCCCCTAGAATTCCATGTTCCTGTAGCGATGATCGTGGCGTCATTTTCGTCTATTACACTATGAAGCTCAACAGTCTCCTTAGCGAGGCCGTCTCCGAGGAGTTGGTCACCATTAGCCGAGACCTTGCATGAGGTTCTGAATGAAACGCCATAAACCTCTTCTAATTCCTTGCAGCCACCGAGTATCCTTTCACTTGGAATTCGGGCCTCAGGTATCCCAAAGACCATTATGCCTCCGGGGAGGGGGAGCCTCTCATAGACGGTTACGTCATAGCCTTTGCTTGCGAGGTAGCCCGCTGAGGCCAAGCCTGAGGGCCCGGAGCCGATCACTGCAACCCTCTTCCCGATCTTCTGGCCGGGTCCCTTCCCCCCGCTCATGAACGAGAAGCGCATAAAGCCAGGAGAATCCACGGTTAATCATATTGCTCACTACCGAGTTCTACTTAACAATTCTGAGTAAATCGGCGCTTTTTGATAACCCTGTTTCCAAGATTGAACTCCTCACAAACCCTATGTATGAAGCCACGGATCTCTCATCATGTTCAAACGAGTTTACGGGGAACTCGGACGAGAGGTCTCCGGTGAGATAGCATTCAACCACGTCGCAGAGATATCGAGACACCACAGGATCCAGGTTAGCCCAGGCATCAGAGAGGCCGTGGGCTACGCCGCTACGACGCTTATGGAGTACGGCCTCACTGTAGATGTTAGGAAGTATAAATCGGATGGTAAGGCACTGGCTTGGAGCAGCCCAATGTTCAAGGAGTGGAGCTGCGAAGACGCAGAGCTTAGGCTCATCGAACCCGAGGGAGAATCTCGTTTCCTCGCTAGATTCAGCGAGAATAAGATGAGCATCATACAGAGGAGCCTACCGACGCCTAAGGGAGGAGTCGAAGCAGAGGTCATCATCCTCAGGAATGGCGAAGAGGAAGTCGACTACAAGGGCCTCGATGTCAGGAACAAGGTCGTGCTCACGGACGGCGACGTCTCGAGGGTTAGGGAACTCGCCATTGAGCGATATGGAGCATTAGGCATCCTGTATGATGGGATGTGGATCCGTGAACCGAACCTCAAGGAGGGTGAGCTCGATGATGCGATGAAGTACACAAGCTTCTGGTGGTACCGGGATGAGGCACCGTGTTGGGGCTTCGTCCTGTCGCCGAGGACTGGAAGATGGCTGAGGAGGCTCATAGAGAGGAGCAAGATACCCGTCAAGGTGCACGCATGGGTCGACTCTAAACTCTACGCGGGGGAGATGGAGAATTGCGTCGCCACTATCCCAGGAAAGACCAAGGAGATGGTGATTGTAGTCGCTCATATTTGCCACCCACAACCGAGCGCCAACGATAACGCGTCGGGGAGTGGCGCTTCGATGGAAGCCGCTAGAGCCATTCAAAAACTAATATCATCGGGTAAGCTGGGGAAGCCGAAGAGAAGCATAGTCTTCACCCTAGTCCCAGAAATATCTGGGACCTATCCATACCTCGCCGAGAATGAGGCGAAGATACCTGAGATTGTCGCTGCGCTCAACCTAGATATGGTGGGTGAGAATCAGAACCTGTGTGGTGGACCACTAATCGCGGAGAGGACGCCCGAGTCTTGCCCTAGCTACGTCAACTCACTCCTGGAGTCGATCTACGACTCCGTTAAGGCGGAGGCGAAGAACCTCGGGGGCTCATCGACTTACGCATTGTTCAAGCACGCCGTGACGCCGTTCAGCGGGGGGAGTGACCACTATGTCTATTCAGACCCCACGGTAGGCGTCGCGTGCCCAATGATGATACAATGGCCCGATAAGTTCTACCACACAAGTGCAGACACAATCGATAAGGTCGATCCGGAGATGCTAAGAAAGGTCGCCTTAATCACCGCAACTTACGCCTACTCCATAGCGGATGCAGGCCCCGAAGAGGCGCTTTGGATAGCGTCGGAGACAGCCTCGCATGAGAAGCGTGCAATATTAGGAAGGATACAGGAAGTAGTGACGGCGGCTTCGAACGGGGGAGCTGATGAGGCCTCAGACTCCCTTATGAGGTTAAGGAACCACATCGGCTATTGGGTAGATCGCTCCGCTGCAGCCGTGAGGTCCGTCAAGCGCCTCGCCCCTAGTGATAAACGCTTAGACTCCGCGATCTCTGAACTAGTCTCTAATCTGCATGCATCCGCGAAGTCTGAGAGTCGCCGCGCTGAGGCGACGATCAAGCAACTTGCTGAGTCGAAGAGATGGGCTCTGAAACTGAGAAAAAAGAGATCAACGAAGCTGGAGAAGGAGGCTTCAACGATGGTTCTTGTGAGGAGATATAGGGGCCCTATTTCGACGAGACAGTGGGCGTGGAAAATGTCACCCGAGGATCGGGATGCCTTCTACAAGTTTGGCAAGATCCATAAGGAAGCCTCGGGAATTGAGACCCTAGCTGCCTACTGGAGTGATGGTCAGAGGAACCTTCTAGAGGTTTCTCGTCTCGTGGAGCTGGAATTCGGGAGATGTGATCTCGCTTACCTTATGGGATACTTCAGGTTCCTCGAGAAGATGGGGCTTGTCGAGTTCCGGTAACCTTTATACGATCCGTCTAAGGTATGGTGAGTTGGTCGGGCCGATGGTCTAGTGGTTATGACATCGCCTTGACATGGCGGGAGTCGCAGGTTCGAACCCTGCTCGGCCCACCACTCCCTCCATGCAATGATTTGAGAACTATGCATATTGAGGGAATTCTTAAGCCAAAACCGATGTAGAAGCCTCATCCACTATCTTGTGAGTAGCGAGTCAGAGAAGTCGAGTAAACAAAAAAATTTGACTTCTAGTGTGTAAATACATTAGTTTTAAAAGACAAACCAACGCGACATATGAGCCTAAGTGATCCTTTGGAGAAGTCAAGACAAGTAATGCTAATCCTAGCTACACTCTGCGTTTCCTACTTCGTAGAGAATTTCCTCAGAAACTCTGCCTCTGCACTCTCACCACTACTCATCAAGGAGATGGGAATAAGCCTCGGGGAGATGGGCCTCCTCATCACAGCCTTCTACCTCATCTACGGCATCATGCAGTTCCCCTCAGGGGCACTCACAGACATCATAGGCCCACGTAAGGCTATCCTATGGTTCACCGCGCTTACCTGCATAGGAAGCCTCCTCTTCTGGCTCAGCAACCGGTACGAGTTGATCTTCTCGGCCCAGTTCGTCATGGGGATTGGGACGAGCGTCTTCTACATCAACGCCGTCACCATCGTCAGCCGCTGGTTCCCCCCGGAACGGAAGGCGACGGCCATAGGCATTCTCAGCGCAGCGAGCGGAGTTGGCGCATTCACATGCTACATGGGTTTCCCCCTCGCTGAGACGTTCCTAGGGAATTGGAGAATCCTCTACCTAGCGATACTATTGGTTCTATTCCTAAGCTGGGGGCTGAACTATGTCTACCTCAAGGATGGTCCACCGGAGATCACTCTGTCCCAGAAACCGAGTCTCAACATACTTGAGACCTTCAGGGAGACCCTCGTCGATAGGCGATTCTTAACGATCATCATAGTCTACGCATTGCTGGGTTTCAACGGCATACTTGGTAATTGGATTAATCCCTTCCTCATCAGTGCGAAGGGTCTCACCTATGTGGAGGCGGGAGTGGTCAGCAGCCTTGGGACTGTCGCAGGCTTCATCGGCTGCATCTCCGTCGGCGTAATCAGCGATAGACTGAGAAGCAGGAGAGTACCCGTCATCCTCTTTACAGCCGCCAACTGCCTTCTCTTCAGCCTCATGATCTTCATCCCTTCGGGCCTCAACTTCCTCGTCTACGCCGGGGTATGGGGTGGGATGTGTATATGTGGGAGCATCTGGGTCCTCTTCTTCAGCATGGGGGGTGAAGTACTCCCGGCGGGGAAGACTGGGATCGGATTGGGATTGATGAACGGGGTGAGCATCATTCTGGGTAGTCTCCTCGCCCCTATCTACGGTAGCCTAGTTGACGTTACGGGGAGCTATTTCACCCCTAACATCATCAGCTTGGGCTTGAGTTTCTTGACAGTTGTTGTGATCGTTATCTTCACCAAGGAAACATATGGTAGGATACACGGGAAAACGTGATCTAATCGCAAGCTGCAAACGCCATCAGGATTAAACCCGTTAAAGAGTCTCCATAGTCAACCGAGAGGAATATATCAGCGATAGGTGACCAGACCGCGGGGTCCCAACTAATGGACAAATCGAAGTATGAACATCCAGTAGAGAAACCGCTAGTCGTCTTGCGCGCGCTAATGATTAATTCTTTTTCAGAAGATTCTCTTCCATGAGTATTGATCCATTTGGATCGTACTTCGTTACAATTACACCCATTCCCCCCTTATAGGTGTCTAACATCGTCCGAAGAATAAGATACGAGGTCGTCGCACCGATATCCTGGTGACCGATGCTCCCTTCTCCCAGATAAGCGGCTCTACCCTTCATTGCCATGAGCATTATGGTGCTCTCCATCCCAACCCTGGCCGCGACGACAGCTCTCCCCAAGGCATCCCCGAGTGTGACCCGATCATCGCTCACCGATTCATTTAGTGATTTCACCGCAGGATCAAGAGCGTCGATCATGGTCTTCTCACCAGGCTTTGTTCCTCCACTCATCTCCTGCATAGCAGCGTACCCGGAGGAGAACAACTGGGCGAGGCTCCTTTTGTCTATCCCCTTCTTCCCATGGAGAGACAAACCACCCTGATAGAAGAATGTCCCATAGAGCGCTCCACTGGAACCACCAACACCCTCCATTAATGCCATCCCCACTGTTGTGAGAATCACCTCCACATCCGGATCGGTAAGGGTTGAAAGCCTATCATGCACAAGTGTAAAGCCCCTTACCATGTTTATGCCATGGTCAGCGTCACCGATCTCTGAGTCAAGACGTGTCAAGTAGTCCTCGTTAGCCATCATTACCGTGAGGATGTTATCCATTATCCGAATGAGCGTCGTTGAGTCGATCTGTTCTTCTGGCATAGCTCGTCACTATGTTCTCGTTATTGCATCGAGAATGAAAGTTAAGGGTTAAAACAGTACCGGGCCAGGCTGCTTGATCGCGATCGTCTCCGATGGCGCTGTGAGGAGCCTCTTCAGCTCTTCATCCAACTTAAGGAGGGTAACTGATGCTCCCGCCATCTCAAGGGAGGACATGAACTCTCCTATCCAAGACGTTTGGATCTTGACCCCCTTCTCAGTCAAGTTCCTGTGAACACGCCTGTAGAAGATGAGCTTCTCCATGTAAGGAGTCCCCCCGTTCCCTTGAGCGAGGACGGCGACTTCATCTCCAGACTGAAGACTCAGATCCTTCGCGCAAGCATTCGTCAGAATGTCGGCTATCTCATCAACAGTCATCATCTTCACCTGTTTCACACCACGCTCACCATGGATACCAGTTCCCAACTCCATCTCATCCGGCCCAAGTTCGAAGCTAGGTATTCCCACCCTGGGTACTATGCATGGAGTAATTGCACAGCCCATGGATCTGACATTAGCTATGACCTTCTGAGCGACGGCCCTCACTTCCTCCAGTGTAGCGCCCTCCTCAGCCTTAGCCCCTGCGCACTTATGGACGCAGACCGTCCCCGCGATACCCCTGCGTAGCTCTGGCTTGTCAATCGCCACATCGTCATTGACTATAACCCAGTCTATCTTGATGCCGCTGCTCCGCGCCAACAACGCTGCAGTCCTGAAGTTCATTACATCCCCCGAGTAGTTCTTGATTATCAGAAGGGTCCCGGCGCTACCGTTGACGGCTTTTATCGCTGATAGAACCTGGGGAACCGACGGTGACGTGAAGACTTCACCGCAACAAGCGGCATTCAGCATACCCTTCCCAACATACCCAGCGTGTGCGGGCTCATGGCCACTGCCACCGCCGCTTACCAAAGCTACTCTATCCCCTTTCGGAGCTTCTGTTCTTACCAATGTATTCCAATCAGGGATCTTCCTAATGATCTCAGGATAGGCTAGAACCATTCCCTCCAGCATCTCTCTAACTTCATCACCAGGTCTGTTGATGAGCTTCTTCACTGAAGTTCTCCCCTCGAATACTGATTCCGATACGCTTGCATCTATATCAAATCCCATGCTTGCATTACACACGCGAATAAATGTTCTATTTGTAAATCTTGATTCTATCTACATACGCGCACGTTTAAGTGAATGAATCCTCTTCCTGTTGCGTGCGTGGTTGATTGTGTGTTTTATGGTATCTTTCTATACGCGCTAGTGTTCAGGGCTGGTTGGTTCTTTAACATAAATGTATGTTACAATGGCGGCGAATCCCATCACTGCAGCCATTAGCAGGAAAGGCGATGAGTAGGATAATTGACCGTAGAGAATACCTCCAACCATATTCCCTATCGAGCCTAACACGCCACCTGTACTCAGTAGAAAGGTAAAGGTTGATGTTGATCCAATCACGGCCATCAGAGCGCTGATTCTTCCGCGGTGTTCCCTAGGCATATAATCGATGAAAAGTGCCTGACTAGCCACACTACCAACATTGCCTAGAATGGTAAGGATACAGTAAAAAAGCAAGACCTGTGAGATGCCGATGCTGAAGGTGAAGCCAAGAACAGCGAGAGGAGTGAAGGATAGGGAGACTAGGATCATTGTGCGTCTGCTGAATCGTCCTGCTAATAGAGCCAGAGCGACACTAGACAAAATTATAAGAACCGTCGAAACGGTGCTGATGAGTCCCCATTGCCCCGTAGTAATGTGGATCACATCCTCAACCGCGTATGTGACCATGAAGACGCTTACAAGCGAGACTGCGAACTGGTAGACCCCACCCAATATTAATAAGACCCAAAGCTGGCGAGACATCTCCTTCATTGTTTCCCTCATATTTCTTAGAGTCCCTGCAATCACGTCTGAGAGTCTTAACCTCGTTCTCGAATCACTCCTCAGGGTATCCTCCACATACCTATTACGGATGATTCCACTCGCGGTGATGACTATTATCAAAACGACGTATGCCCATCTCTGTGCTAAGACGATACCATACCTATCCATTAGCAGCCCGATCAGGTAAGGAGATAATAATCCGAAGCTGATGGGGACAGCGTTCCATAGCGCATAGCTCTTTGCCCGGTTCTCGACAGTCGTGGAGTCTGCGAGGAGGGCGCTGAACGCTGGGTTACGGAGACCGGTTAGGATCGCCTCAACGGATTTGGCTATGAGTAGCCACTGCCAGTTTGGCGCGAAGATGTAGATAGCTCCATTAAGGGCGATCATAAACTGGAGGCTGTAAACTATCTTCTTCCTACTGAATACGTCGGAGAGGTAACCACCAAGTAAGTAAGGAAATAGACTGACAACCGAACTTACAGAGTAGATTAGGGCAATGTCGATGGGCGTACCGCCGAGGTAAAGAACATAGAGTCCCCAGAATGGAAGAGTCATGTAGGTTCCGATGTTCCATACACCGGATGTGAGCATCAGAATGCCTAAATTGGTCCTCCAGATGCTCCTAGGTTTTTCATCCAACTCGTGGCCCGCTTTCGAATGGAATCAAAAAAAGAATCGTCGTTTTAATAAGGGTTACTCATTAATACTTTTTTCCGTTTCGAACGAGATTTTGCGCGAATAGGTTTGGATGTAAGTTTTTATGCAAGTGTTTGGAGATTAGACCCCATTTCTTGAAAATATAAGTAGGCAGATCAAACCAAAGGAAAACTTGGGCTCACATAACTTTTAGATCTTTTTGAGATCCTCGACAAACTCAGAGATTTCTCTCACAACGGCGTTGACCATTTCCTCCCCTTTTTCAATAGATGCTATAGTTGGATCTCCAAGCGAGCCGATCTCAGTAATCTCATGAAAGTCCCTCGCAGTAGCAACTTTAGTACTATATTTTTTATCGAACTCAGTCATAAGCTTCGGGGGCGTCCACTTCTCAGCGTTGCCTATTATGATCCTCTGACCCAGAGCCAACCCCACGCTAGTCTCCATCTCGCAAGCATGTCCACCAGACTCCTGCTTACAAACCTTCAACGAATCGGAACCAAACCCATCCTCCATCGGAAACACCATGACGTTGTAAACGATCACTCCCTGTTCGCTTCTAACCTCTCGAAGGGCCTGGTTCACGGCGTTGATGTTTCCGCCGTGTCCATTCATGATGACTATCTTCTTGAAGCCATGATGTATGAGACTCTCACAGACCTCTTTGTAGACGGCGACCAGCGTCTCGAATTTTAAAGTAATAGACCCAGCGAACTTCATGTGGTGGATTGAATAGCCAAAAGGCATCACGGGGGCCACTAATACACCGGTCTTCTCCGCTACTCTCTTTGATATCTCGAGGGCTGTAAAGGCATCGTTGTCGATTGCCATATGTTTTCCATGTTGCTCCGTTGAGCCAACGGGGAAGAGTACAACATCACTGTTTCTGAGGTACTCCTCGATCTCGGGTCGAGTCAACTTATACAATAGGTTCTTCATTGCAAACACATCAATGACAACTAATTTATTTAAATAATTGATCAATTCTTACCCGGGTAAACGACGTCTTTTTAGTAAAAGCGCGTCAGCGGGGGAAGATCTGGACTTGAAGTAAGAAGTTCAGCTTTTTGTTATTACTCCATACACACACGGGATTATTCCAAGGTTTAACAAATAATGCCTACCTAATTTATTATGGATTGACCGTGGTTGGCTGAATGGGTTGAGTAGATATTACAGGAGTTCTATCATCAATCGAGAAGAACGCGACAATCAAAAGGATTTGCGCTATGAATAGGATGACGAACCCAACTAGAATGATCGTCGTGGCTGCTCCTATCAAATACACTAAGCCTGCAGTTCCAAACATGCCTATATTCAGCTTCGAGGCAATAGCGTTGTAGCTTTTTCTTACGAAGAACGCTGAGACAATCATCATGACCCATATCACCGTGAGTCCTACAATAATCGACATAATGAAACCGATCCAATCACCTGTAGGAATAGTTGAGGGATTGAAGCTCGACCCAAAGTAATTTGGTCCCGTCAAGCTTGCAAGTCCTATGAATCTAAACACACTACCAACTACGACCAGCGTCCCAATGATTACGCCCGCAATCGCGAAGACGATCGACACTAGCATGTTATGATAGATCGATTTGTCTGCTACAACCTCAGAAATGTCTTTTATCGCAAGTAGAATCAATATGAATCCGGCTATTCCAAGCAAACCCCCTATGCTAGGTATAGCCGTGAGAACGACCAGAATCGAACCTACCTCACCAAGAGTCTTCGCCTGAGACATGGATGGCATATAATATCACCAATTCTAACTTACACTTAGCAAGTTGCGTTATAAGTATGTCCTATCAAGCGCGACTCATGCGATATGCTCGATGCGTGTAGGATGTGGCTTTAGCAAGGTAGGCTTTCTTTATACGAAAACTGAGTTCATATCTACACGCGCATAAAATATCTCATTTGTTCTTATTCCTAAATTTCTTGGTAATGTGGGTTTTTAATAGACTCTCTCCTCAATGTTTAGGTAGGTGACCAGACTTGGTTACAAATCTCCCACCACGGGCCAAGGAGAAGTGGAACGAGGTCACCCTTACTCGCAATCCTGATGAGAGACTTTGCCTCATGAGAGAGTTCCTCAGCATCGTACCCAAGCACAAAGGGACGGAGAGGATGTGCAGTCAAGTAAAGAAGCAGATGGCAGCACTCCGAGAGGATATAGAGCGAAAGAAGCGAACTCAGAAACCTGGTAGTGCAGCGACCTACTTCGTCCCAAAGGCAGGCGCTGCGCAGGTAGCGGTCATAGGACCAACTAATGTGGGCCGCAGTAGCCTCCTCCGAGCGGTAACAAACGCACAGGTTGAGGTCACACCCTATCCATACGGTACGAAAACACCCGTTCCGGGGATGCTCCCCTACAAAGACATCCAGTTCCAGCTAGTCGAAGTGCCGGCCATTGTCGAGGGTAGCAGCGAGGGCAGGTCAGACGGTTTCATGAAGCTAAGCATGACTCGAAATGCCGACGCCATAATAATAGTAGTCGATGTCCGTGACGACCCCGCAGGTAACTACCTTATGATTGCAGAGGAGCTGGCGAATAGCCGCATCCTCATAACGAGACCAATGGGAGAGGTCGAGATTGAGAAGAGAGCGGGGACCCAGATACAGTTCATCTGGGAGGGGGAGTTGGTCGACTGTTCAACAGAGGACGTCATCGAACTTCTCAATGGCTACAAGATACGTTCCGCCCTCGTCAGGATTAAGGGTAGGGTGACCCTAGAAACCGTGGAGGAAGCCATCTTCGGTAACACCGTGTACCGCCCCTCCCTGATCCTAGCGAACAAAGCCGACCTAAGACCCGACAGAAGAACAATCGAACAACTCCAGTTGGCAGCGGAACCCCTAGATGTAATAATCGCATCCACTGAACACGCATCTAACCTTGCTACTGCACTCGGGGAGAGACTCTTCAGGCTCCTTGACATAACACGCGTCTACACGAAGGAACCAGGGGATGAACCGGCAAAGGTTCCAATGGTCTTTCGGGGTCCAGTCACCGTTGGTGAGCTCGCAAGGATGATTCACAACGATTTCTACCAGAACTTTAAGTATGCCAGAATCTGGGGTACGGCCGCAAAGTTCCCTAATGAGAAGGTTGGCCTCGATAGGAGACTAACCGACAGTTCAATCATCCAACTCTATACTTGAAGCCCGTTAAATACGGAGATAGTATTAGATTACCTATGGTTAACCTCGGCCTAGATCACGTCCACCTCTATGTCAAAGACTTAGAGGAAGCGGTTCGATTCTACGAGATGGTTGGACTCGAGTTCGTTGAGTATACTAGCCATGGTGGAAAGGCAGCGATGATGAAGGTACCCTGTTCCCTCATCTCATTCGAAATACAGGAGACCCGTGTAATCGATAACCCTGGAGTAAATCACCTCGCATTCGTTGTTGATGACCTCGACGATTTGTGTGATAGCTATAAGGCGAATGGCATCAAGGTTGATGGGCCACTCGACAACAAGGCGACTGGGCGACGCCTCGCTACCATCAGGGACCCTCACGGATTCCTAATTCAGTTAGTTCAGAAAAATTGAGGCTATTTGACCCTTAGATAGTATGCGAACCTCTCATAGACGAATACTTTAGGGTAGTTGTTAGTGCCTTCTGGCACGAACCTAACCTCATATGTACCAAAGTCTCCGAAGGTGAAGGAATTGTTCCCAACTGGCTTCAAAGGCAGCTCCTTGTTACCGCTCGTCTCTAATGCGATATACAGTATCCCATCCTTGAGAGAAAATTCAGCCGAGTTCTCCTTCGAGCTGTATCTCCCAACATATTTTTCAGGGTTCTCTGGTTCGTAAAATTCTGGGTATCTGAACCTTTTATGACTGAGGAACCAACTATAGAGCTCCTCATTAAGGTAAGTTTCGGTCCAGCTGTCGTGGTCCGCCTCGGGGTAGACCGTGTATTTGACATTACCATACTGTTTGAGAGCCTTGTTCATGTCGTACGAGTGTTTGATGGGTACGACCGTGTCCTTGGCACCATGAAATATCCAGGTGGGTATATGTCGGAGCTTCCAGGCAGATGTTGGATCACCACGGCCACAGATTGGTGCTATCGCGGCGAAGAGCTCAGGGTACTTTGATGCCGTCTCCCACGTACCATAGCCACCCATGCTAAGTCCAGTGAGGTAGACGCGATACGGGTCCACCTTCAAATCCCCCAGAATGTAATTGACGAGCCATGCTACCATATCCGGGGACCACCACTCCCCAATGGGGAGCTGGGGCGAAACGACAACGAATGGCATTTTCCTCCCCGCCTCGATGAGCTTTGGTGGGCCATGTATCTTGACAAGCTCTAGATCGTCTCCCCTTTCCCCCGCGCCATGCAGGAAGACTATGAGAGGCCACATCCGCTTACTTTTAACGTCATATCCCTCGGGGATGTAGAGAAGATAACTAATCTTTTTCGAGAAGCTCTTTATAGCTTGTTTTGTTGCAATCCTTGACATAATCTCTAAGTTAATGTCACATTTCATAAGGTTTACCCGAACTTCTGGTGAAATTGTCACGCGTGCTTAATGTCATTTTAAATTTAAAGTAAGCATATGTTTAAAAGTCGGGGGCTGTCATGACAAGGCGTATATTGGAAACCTTACGGTTGCCGTGTACAAAAGGAGAAACAAAAAATGGGATATAGAGATAGTCGAAGTAACTATAACAGTGGACCGCGCGAGATGACGAAAGTCATTTGCTCTGACTGCGGAAAGGAGACGGAAGTCCCCTTCAAGCCAACAGAGGGTCGGCCAGTCTACTGCCAAGAATGCTTCGCTAAACACAGGCCACCGAGAAGGTTCTAGACCGAGTCAAGTGACCGAGAAGCGGAAAAATCCGCTACGTTATTTTTTTTAAATTTTTTTTATTGCTTTAAGATATGAATCTACTTTTCATGTGTTCTTCGGCATATACTTTGATAAGCTTAGGGTTTCGCGCACGCGTCATTTGGTAAGTTCCAGTAACTTAAATCTTAAGTGACAGATGACTGGATTTACAGAGGATCTTTATTGCGTGCGCGACATTTGCACACTCGATAATTAGTAGAATTATCAGATATTCGCTGAATAACCCCCATCAACTGGTAGGGCAACACCCGTGACAAAGTCAGATGCAGCAGCTGCAAGAAAAATAGCGGCTCCCTGTAAGTCTTCTGGTTTACCCCACCTAGCAATTGGCGTTCGGGTCAATACCTGTGTATTCAAGCCCTGAATCTCTACGCGAGCTCTCCTTGTTAGATTCGTATCTATCCACCCGGGCAATATAGCATTGACTTGGATGTTATCAACAGCCCATGCAGAGGCTAAAGCCTTCGTCATCGATACTATTCCCCCTTTGCTGGCCCCATATGCCATAAGTTTCGGTCCACCGAAGAGTGAAGTCATAGACCCGATGTTAATTATCTTACCTCCTCCCCCAGCCTTCATCGAAGGGTAAACGGCTTTAGCGCATAGGAAAGCGCCTCTGAGATTAATGTCAAGTATCTCATCGTACTCTGCTGAGGATAGGTCCTGGGGCATTTTCCGAATATTTATTCCAGCGTTGTTAACCAGCACATCAATCCTATTGTAAGCGTCCAGTGTCCTCTTCATCATTGATTCGACATTATCCTGTTCACGTACATCCAACTCAACTTCTAGAACCCTGACACCGTAATCATCCCTGATTGCTTCCGCCGACTCCGCTGTCTTGGATGAATTCCGAGCAGCTATGACTATATCACAGCCTACGCTTGATAGTCCTCGTGCTATGCCTAGACCAATCCCGCCGTTTCCCCCCGTTATAATGGCTACTTTTCCCTTTAAATCGAATAGCTTCATCGATGCAGATTCCCCTCACACAACTTTACTACGTTATCCATGTTTGTTCTCTATAATAGCATTAATTACGCCCATGATATTGGTCTGTTTTTATGTTCTTTTAATAGATGCAATGATAAGCAATTTACCATCATCGACGAAATATTAATCTGGGAAACATGCTCAGCAAGGAGAGAATTGAGAAGAGCATCGCTTGGCTCCTTAACAATGGCTCAGCACCGGTTCGATACATGACACTCCTCAGTATAGTCGATGTGAACCCATCATCAGCGGAGATGAAGGAACTTTGGAGGGAAGCCCAACGCCACCCAGATATCATCGAGATGTTCACCAAGCAGAGGACAGACGGCTCATGGTGCGACGGAGGCTCTTGGGCAAGCAAGCCGGGCTACATCCCTAAGAACGGTTGCACACCTGTAAGCCCCAAATACGTCACAACTTCATGGCTCCTAAGTATCCTCGGCGACATCGGCTACACAGTGACGGATCCCCGGATCTCGAAGGCGGTCGAGTGGGTTCTTGGATTCCAACGCCCGAATGGAGTACTCACAGAGCACCACGATCCTGTGACTGAGGAGGACTACAATGAGAACCCAAGGAACGTGCCGTGCAGGATGAGCGTCCAACTCACTGGTCTAGCCAAGGTGGGCTCAGCCAATGACCCTCGTGTTAAAAAGGGATTTGACGTCCTCCTAAGATGGCAAAGGGAGGACGGTGGATGGGTTCAGGAGGGACATAGGGAAGGAACTGTGGCCCCCTATAAGATTTGGACGAGGAGTTGTCCTTGGGTCACCTTCTTCACGTGTTCCGCCCTCCACGCCAGCCATCTACCTGAGTATCGGGAGCAACTCAGACGCGGACTCGGCTTTATCTTATGGCACCTCAACCAGAAGAAGAAGGATGACATCAGGCGATTCTATTGGCATGGTCACGAGCCCATCAGAGAATTAATTATGTTATCCGAGAATGGATTCTCCAGAGACGAGCCCGTTATAGCTAATCTACTCGATTGGCTCGAGACCATGTACATCGAAAAGACAGGCTCCTACAGGTATAACGGTAAACCCATCTCCAAGATGACATTGCGCGAGGACGGTGGTGACCCGCGTGTAATGAAGTATCGTTTATATCATCTGGCAGAGGAGGAGTGGCTTACATATTGGATGACGCGTATAGAAAAATGCCTACTCTGATCTTTATCTGCATCAAGTTCCGATGCATTCATGATACTGGTAAACATATTTGCTGAGATAGACAACTTCCTCATTTTTCGACGATTGATAATTGTTAACACGGCGGAAGCAACCTATTTTCTACTCTTCAACAGCCACGCAAGTTATTTCACTTCAAACGGCTCATCTAACTCGATCACCATGAGTCTATCGGGCTTAAGCGGCGACCTTTCAGGCATAGCGATACTTAAGGACGTCAAGAGGAAACGGTTCAGCAGTTATGACCGCACCGGTGGAAATAAGGACTATATTACTATCCTTGCGGGCGAAACCGCCACGCTCGCCGAGATGAAGGGTGCCGGTATAGTCAAGCATATTTGGGTAACCATCCGAACACGGGATGAGTACTACCTCCGCAAGCTCGTCTTACGCGCTTACTGGGATGGGGAGGAAAACCCAAGCATCGAGGTCCCAATAGGTGACTTCTTCGGAATCGGACACGCGATCTGCAAGAACTATATCTCGGCCCCACTCCAGATGAGTCCAGAGGATGGCAAGGGCTTCAACTGCTGGTTCCCAATGCCCTACTCCAAAGGTGCCAAGATCACAGTCGAGAACCAGGGTAACTGGGACTGCGAATCCTTCTACTTCTACGTCGACTATGAGGAGCACAAGAGCTTGCAACTGGGGCTCGGTAGATTCCACGCTACCTGGAACCGTAATAACCCCACCAAAGGCGACTTGACTGACGATTGGGATAATCCTACATGGCTCTTCCGTGGCACAAATCTCGACGGGAAGGAAAACTACGTAATACTTGAGGCCGAAGGCAAGGGTCACTACGTCGGATGCAACATGAATGTGCACAACCTCCGCCCAACACAGCGCTTCAACTGGTACGGTGAAGGGGACGACATGATCTTCATAGATGGTGAGAAGCTCCCAAGCCTCAACGGCACGGGGACTGAGGATTACTATGGCATGAGCTGGTGCCCCACCCAAGAATACTGTGCCCCCTACCATGGCCTACCCCTCCCCGGCTCCGACAAAAACTGGAATGGCAAAATTACATGGTACAGGTACCACATCCTCGACCCAATCTACTTCGAGAAGAGCATTAAGGTCACAATAGAGCACGGTCATGCCAATAAGCGCAGCGACGACTACAGCAGCACCGCATATTGGTATCAGACCGAGCCCCATAAGAAGTTTAAGCCCCTACCCCCAGTACAGGATAGACTACCGAGGGAGATGCCATGAAAGTAGGAGTATTCAGCCCCAACGATGCCCGCCCCTGGGTCCGTGAGGACAACATCGACCACATGATCAGCCAGGAGAAGATCCTCGTGGACGCTCTGAAGAAGGCTAAGGTCGAGGTAATCAGAGGTGGAGAAAGGCATGAGAAGATGGACCAGATAGCCTGGAACACCAGGCTCGTCCAGCAACACATAAAGCACATAGCCAACGCTAAACCCGAGACTCTTATCATCAATCAGGGTAGCTGGACATTCCCCTGGGACAGCGTTGATGCTGTGAAAAGGTACGCAGCTGAGACCGGAGATATTCCTAGAGTCGTAATGTTCAGCCACAAGGACCCGACTGTTCCAGGCCTCGTTGCTGGCATGGCTGCGGGTGGTGGACTCACTCGGATAGGCGTCCCCTTCAGCCACGTCTTCGGTGATATTAAAACCGACAAGACGGTCATAAAGCGCCTCCTCGCCATACTCAACTTCAATGAGCGTAGGGCAGCAGAGGCTAATACAGCTAAACGGGTCATCTCCGACCTCAAAGCGCAGAAGTACCTCGCCCTCGGCGGCATGAGCCTCAAGATGCCTACGACAACAGCTGACGTCGACCAGTGGCAGAAACTCTTCGGTGTCAGTTACGATGCCCTAGATCAAAGCGAACTCCTCCGCAGGGCCCTCACCATGGTTGAGTGGAGCAGCAAACCAGGCGAAGGTAAATACAAAATCCTCGACCACCGACTCAAGAAAGCTGCTGACTACATCCAGAAGCATGGTACAATCAGCTATGACCGCCCCAAACTCAAGGAATTCGCCAAGATGCTCCTTCAGCTCAGCCTCTATTACGCTGGCGAGGATATAGCAGATGAGTACGCCATAACCTTCGCAGGTATTAAGTGCCAGGACGAGCTAAGTGCCCAGCACTGCACTGCCTGCCTAATGGCTGCTTACCTCAGCAACGATGTCGGCCCTGACGGTGTCCCCAAGAAGGTCATCCCAGTCGCATGTGAGAACGACATGGACTCAGCCCTTACACAGCTTATAATGCATCTTGCCTCTGGGAAGCCAGCGGGATTTGGCGATTTCCGAGATGTCGAGGGAAGTGTCCTCTATATAGTTAACTGCGGTCAGCACCCACCATACTTCTTCGGTGGCCCTGAAATGGACTCAGTAAAGAAGCTCGATAATGTCGAGTACATGGGTCAGGAACTCTTCTACGACGCTGGCGGGAGCAGCGTCCGCGGAAGAACACCTGGCGGCCACGTGATGACGGTCGCTCGCCTCGGTAGAGAGAACCTCCGATACAGACTCGTCGCGAGCGTCATGGAGACCCTCCCAGTTGAGCCTGAGGAGCATGAGAAGTATAATCCGAGCTGGCCTATAGTCAAAGGTAAGATACCAATGACTGATGAGGAGATAATCAGTGTATGGCCTTGCAACCACCTTGGCTTCGCTTATGGTGATCTCACACCAGCACTCGCTGAGATAGCCCACCGCCTCGACATCGGCTACACAATCTATGACGCCGATGGCAACAAGTATTACAAGCCGACGTGACTGCGTTGACTTATCTAGTAGGCACCGATATCGGCACACTCGGGACTAAAACCGTCATCGTCGATGTTGAGGGGCATATTAAAGGCTCTTCATTCTTGGAATATGGGGTGATCACTCCGAAGCAGGGTTGGGCCGAGCAGTGGCCCGATGTCTGGGAGAAAGCCGCTCAAGCCTCAATCAAGACAGCTATTGAGAAGGCTAAGATCGACCCGAATGAAATAATGGGTGCGGCAATAAGTAGTCTCTACGGAGGTAGTGGTGTTCCCCTTAACTCCAAAATGGAGCCTATCCGTCCATGTATAATCTGGGCGGACCGAAGAGCCACTGAAGAGTGTAAGTGGCTCCGCGAAAACCTCGGAGTGGACACCCTCTTCAAAATAACCGGCAACGTCATCGACCCTTACTATGGCTACACGAAGATGTTATGGATAAAAAATAAGGAGCCAGGCAACTGGCAACGTATCTACCGATTCGAGACCCCTAACGCGTACGTGATTCGGGGCCTAACCGGTGAAGAGAGTGTTGACTACAGTAGCGCAGGGAATTACGGTGGATTATTCGATATCCATAAACGCGACTGGTCCGAGGAGATGATGAAAGAGCTAGGTGTGCCGAGGAGATTCTTTCCCGATAAGATTCTGAGCTCAGAGGACGTCGTCGGAGAGGTTACAGAGGAGGGCTCGAAGGTCTCCGGTCTACCAAAGGGTACTCCCATATGCGCAGGTGGGATAGACGCGAGCGTCAGCGCCCTCGCGGGAGGCGCCATCGAGGATGGCGACCTAGCCTCGATGCTTGGCACAAGCATGTGCAACGGTTTCATCAGCCACACCCCTCGCCTCTCGCCGAGGATGATCAACTTCCCATACGTTGTCAAGGGTCGCCAGTATACGTATGGATTCACTGGAATCGCCACCGCAGGCTTTAGCGTCCGCTGGTTCAGAGACGAGCTCGGTCAGAAAGAGAAAGATGCCGAGAAGACGACAGGTGTCGATGCCTACAAGCAGCTCGACGATCTAGCTTCCAAGGTTCCAATTGGCTGTGACGATCTCATCTTCCTACCGCATCTCATGGTCGGTGAACGAGCACCATATTGGGACGAGAACCTACGAGGCGGTTTCCTCGGCCTCAGCGTCTATCACAGTCGAGCCCACATGTTCCGTGCAGTCTTGGAGGGAGTCGCTTACGCTATGAGGTACAGCCTCGAGGCAGCGTGGGAGACTGGAATCAGGGTAAATAATGCGACTCTAGTCGATGGTGGTGCGAGGAGCCCTCTCTGGAGGCAGATAATCGCTGATGTAACCGGCGTCCCTATGGACTATATACCTGGGGCGCAGGGGGCTCCACTTGGAGACGCAATGCTCGCCGGTCTCGGTACTGGCGTGATAAAAGATTACAAAGTAATCGAGAGGTGGATCTCAGGCAAGGTCCCGATGAAGCCTATCCCGAAGAATGTCAAAGCCTATCAGCACTTCTATGAGCTATACCGCTTAAGCCTCGAGTCGAATCGCCCGCTCTTTAAGGAGATGGCTGAGTAAATCATCAGGACATTTTTAACCATCAAAATATCGACTTTCATAGATAATGCGAATAAGAGTGTCTAATTAGGGTAGACTTGCCTAATAGACGGAGATGTCTATAGGATGACACGCGCGTCGACCGCGCGTGCACCTTTCTCGTAGACAAGTACGGGATTCATGTCGAGCTCTTTAATCTCTGGGCACTCAGTCAACATCTTACTGACGGCGAGTAGAATGTCGACGATTGTATCCTTATCCGCTTTTGGCATACCGCGGGCACCGTCGAGTATCTTCTTCGCCTTGATCTCGTCGAGCATCTCCCATGCATCATCCTTTGTTATTGGGGCTAAGCGGAAACTCACGTCCTTAAGAATTTCAACGAAGATACCTCCGAGACCAAACATGATGGTTGGTCCAAAAGTTGGGTCAACTGTGGAGCCGATGATAATCTCTGTGCCCCTAGGAGCCATCTCCTGAACGAGAATGCCATCGATTACTGCGGTGGGTACATTCTTCCTAATATTCGAGATGATCCTCTGATAGCCCTCCCTGATACCCTTCTCATCGTTGATACCCACGATGACTCCCCCAGCATCACTTTTATGGAGGACCTGGGGGGATACAATCTTGAGTACTATGGGGTAGCCGATTTTATTCGCTGCTTCAACAGCAGCGTCTTCAGTTTTTACTACCTCTAACTTCGTGATGGGTATACCGTAAAGACCGCAGAGCATCTTAGCTTCATGTTCAAACAGGAAGTTCCTGTTCTCGGCCTTGGCAACCTGGAATATATTGTCGATCTGTGGGTCCCTCATTGGGTAACCTTCCTGAACGGTAATGGGGTACTCCTTCCCCTTTTAAAAATATGGGGTATCTTACCGAATAGCTTTCTCCGCAGCCTTAAGACCTTGCTCGAAGAGCGCGATCAGTTCATCTATCTCCTCGATTTTGGCGCAGAGGGGTGGGCCGATTTGTATATGATCTCCTGAAGTACCGTCGATAGTACCAGCGCCGGGATATATAATGAGGCCGCGGTCCCAGCACTCCTTGAAGACGCGCTGGTTGAAGGCGAGCTTAGGATCTATCGGCTCCTTCGTCTTTTTGTCCTTGACGAACTCTACTCCAGCGAAGAGTCCAAGACCCCGAACGTCACCTACATTTGGGTGGTCGTTAAGTTCCTTGAGTCTCCTAATGAGGTACCTTCCGTTTTTTGCGGATTTCTCGACTAGTTTTTGTTTCTTGATATAATCGAGGCAGGCTGAACCAGCTGCACAGCAGAGAGCATGGTTGCTATAAGTGTGACCGTGGGCGAAGGGATTCTTGAAGGTCTCGTAGACCTTATCACTTGCGATTACTGCGCCAAGAGGGAGGTAGCCACTGCTGATCCCCTTGGCTGCGGTGATTATGTCGGGCTCGACATCCCAGTGCTCTATACCCCAGTTCTTACCAGTTCGGCCGCAACCTGTCATGACTTCGTCGGCTATGAATAGTACACCGTGTTGGTCACATATCTCGCGTATTAATTGGAAGTAACCCTTTGGGGCGGGGACCGTTCCAAGTGTTGCACCTACGACTGGTTCGGCTATAAAGGCGCTGCAATACTCAGGACCGGTGGCGTGTATCATTGTGTCGAGGGCGCGTGCACATTCCAAGTCGCAACGATCTGGGGTTTTAGCATAGGGACAACGGTAGCAGTAGGCTGGGGGTATATGTGGGAAATCGATTAGCATAGGCGCGAAGCGGCGTCTCCTACCTATGTGTCCACTCATGCTAAGTGAGCCAAGTGTGTTGCCATGGTAGCTTTGCCACCTAGCGATAACCTTGTACCTAGTCTTGTCCTTATTCTCGAGGTGGTATTGGCGCGCCATCTTGGCCGCAGCTTCGGTGGCCTCGCTGCCCCCGTTGCAGAAGAAGTTATGCTTCAGCGAACCTGGTGAGAATGCGGCAAGCTTCTCGCTGAGCTCCTTGACGGCGTCAGCGACGAAGAATCCGCTGTATGCAAAACTGACAGCATCCATCTGGCGCTTAATAGAGTCATTGACCTCGTTAACACCATAACCGATATTGACGCATAGAGGGCCCCCACTACCATCCAGATACTTTTTACCATCGGAGTCCCAGATGTAGACTCCCTCGCCCCTGACGAGGGTAGGAGTCTCTCCCACTGCCCTTGAGAAGAGGTTGTAGTCCCTTGGCATAGTAGATCATTTACTCTATGTATGGAAGTTGCTTTAACACTAACGCTGTTAATGATGATAGGCATATGAAATCCTTTTGCTGAGATCCGATATTGAACGGAGTTGTTTCCGGGTGCTTTTCCCGGATAAAAAAAGGTGCGTGTGCCTATGTGTATGAGATGTGCTTATTTCGATTTCTTTGTGAGAAAATCAACTATCATTCCCATGTGTACCTTGGCGGTGGATGCTAGATCCTCGACGGGGACCCTTTCATCCGCTGCTCCCATAGCATATACCTTAGGCCCATAAGCGACGGCTGGTACCCCTCTCTCCCTCCAGAATCTGCAATCCGTCCCACCGGATGTGAAGCTGAGGAAGGGTTCGATTCCCGTGACCAGCTTCGCATTATCCCTGGTCACATTGGTTATAATAGAGTTAGGCGGTGAGTATGTGGCGCCGAGTATCGTAGAAGGGTGGCGACTGTAGTCGACTGAAGCAGACAGGTCAATACCCCGCAGCCTCTCTGTGAGGGTCGCCTTGAGTTGGCTAGGGGACACACCGATAGGTACCCTCATATCCACCTCCACCTCGCATTCAGCTGGGACAATATTTGCCTTCACACCCCCACGGATAATGCCTATATTCACGGTCACGTGCGTCAGGACACCCGCAAGACCCTCTGCCTCATGGCCGAACTGAGCCGTGTATCCCTTCATGAGTTCCTCCGTTAGCACTTTCTCCTCTGGCGTGAGGCTAGCGGTGATGTTTCTTAGCGCTTCTATCTCTGGCAGGAGGCGCCCCATCTTCATTATTGCATTCTCCCCCGCGTAGCCAGCGAAACTACCATGGGCGGGCTTACCCCTAGTCTTGACTGTGAAAGCGATCATGCCCTTCTCACCGATCCTTACCGTACCTCCGGATGGCTCCCCGCTTAGCACGCTATCGCCAGTGATGCCGGGGACGTTATCGAGTAGCCAGAGAGCCCCCCACCTTCCCCCCGTCTCTTCATCGGATGTGCAAGTGAGTGTAAGCTTCCCGGGGAGCCCTTGCTTGCTCGTAGCGCAGAAGCAATGGATAAGAGAGGAAAGGCCCCCTTTCATGTCCCCCGAGCCTCGCCCCCATACGAAGCCATTCTTGACCTCACCCGAGTAGGGTGGTACACTCCACTTCTCCCCCACTTCAGCGGGGAACTGGTCTAGGTGCCCGTTAAGTATTAGGTGCGGGCTCCCCTCCCCCCAGCTCGCGACGACGTTGACATTTCCCTTGTTGGGCTCGTAGAGTCTCGGTTCGAACCCCCACCCCTCGAGGTAATCCTTGATGAAGTGCGCTATCTCCACCGTGCTCCCTGGCGGGTTATCGCTTGGTATCCGGATGAGTCTGGATAGGAGGTCGATGAGCTTTCCCTTATCCTCGTCGACTGATTCTTGGAGCCGCCTCTTCACACTGAGATCAATGGTCGTCATGGAGGTTTAATGGCTCTACAGTGAATTAAAACTGGGGCTAGAAGTACCTCTTCGCCTTGAGATACTCGGCGGTCTGTACGGCTCCGCCGCCCGCTCCTTTGTCGAGGTTATCACTAGTTACAATATAGGCTAGACCATTCTTGAAGACCGGATCCCTCCTTAGGCGCCCAACCAGAGTCACATCACCACCATACTGCCGATGGAGCTTCGGCTGAGGCATCTTAGGCCCATCGAAAACGATTATGGGTTTTTTGGGTGCAGAAGGAAGTTTGAGTTTTTGGGGTTCACTCACATATTCTCGCATCGCGTTCTTCGCCTCATCTAAGCTGCAGGGCTTCTTTGTGTCTACATAGACGGCTTCGGTGTGGACAGTCTGAACTTGGACGCGAGTGCAGGTTGCGCCGATGCGCGCGCGCTCGAAGAATATTGCCCCCTCTATTGCCTTAGAGTATGCAAAGGATGCCGATTTACTCGATGCAGCGAGGCCTGCTAACTCGAACCAAGGATGGTTCGTGAGGAACTCTACTATATTCTGTCCAGCAGCACCAGTTGCTCCAATCACTATAGCTTTCTGTTTCCTCATTTCATTCACCTGAAGAACTCCTTGTAAACTGCTGCGACAGCGAGAGGTACGTCGTCATCGCTTACACTGAACCTGATTATATTCTCACTGTTAGGTTGGGTAGCTTGTTCAATATTCACCCCATGCTCAGCCAAAGCGCCCGTCAGTCAATTCGCCCGACGATCTTACATAGGAGAGAACATGCTCTAACTTCTCGAATTCCCTCCTAAATGGCTCCTGGTCGATCCCCTCAGGGAGGTATGATAGGTGTTCCAGCATGAGACCTTCGACAAATACCCTTGGATCGAACCCAACAGTCCTGACTTGGCTTAGGGCATTGATTATTTTGTCAGTGACTCCCTTCATCGCGGAGACAATGCAGACTGGAAGCCTCCCCGAGTTTATCTCGAACTCAACAACGTCAGCAACTTTCCTGAGATCCTCCCCGCCTCGAAGAATGGAGCCTCCTAACTTCAATACGATGATATCCATCACTAATGGCCCTCTTTATTTCGATAGGATTCTCCTAAGCGAGGCGGATATCGACTTAGCATCAAGTTGTGTAGGTGCATTTGACCTAGCAGGTTGAATCCCTTTGAGCTTGTTTGTGTGATACTTCACAGTGGTATCCGGGTCTTTCAAGAGGTTGCCAGTCAGTACGCAGACCACATCGTCGTCAGGTCTTATGATTCCAGCTGCAGTGAGTTTTTTTGCCCCTGCAATGGATGCAGCAGAAGCGGGTTCGCAACCCACACCGCTCGCGTCGACGATGGCCTTCGCCTCCATGATCTCAGTATCCGTAACCACCTCGACGACGCCATCCGTCTCCCTAATGACTCTGAGAGCCTTTTCCCAGCTGACTGGGTTTCCGATCTTTATCGCGGTTGCCACAGTCTCTGGGTGAAGCGCCTCCAACTCCGAGCCCCCATACTTCCAAAGCTTGTAGAAGGGCGCGGCTCCCTCAGCTTGGATTGAGGCAATACGTGGCACGCTGTCAATCCAGCCGAGCTCCACCAGTTCGGCGAGGGCCTTTCCGAAAGCAGATGTGTTACCGAGATTTCCCGCGGGGACCACGATCCAGTCTGGTGGTTCCCAACCACGCTGGTGGAGTAGCTCGAGGATGATCGTCTTCTGCCCTTCGACCCGCCACGGGTTAATTGAGTTGAGGAGGTAGAGGCCAAGCTCTCTGCTTGCCTCTTGGACTATACGCATTGCATCATCGAAGCTGCCAGGTACCTGAACCACCTTGGAGCCATAAGCTAAGGCCTGACTCAGCTTAGCATATGCTATTTCTCCCTCCGGAATGAACACGATCCCCTGAAGATTGGCCTGAGCCGCATAAGCTGCCATCGATGCACTTGTATTCCCCGTTGATGCGCAGGCAACTGCCTTCGCATTCTGACGAAGAGCCTCGGAGACCGCGACTGTTATTCCCCTATCCTTGAAGCTTCCAGTGGGGTTCTCTCCCTCGTGTTTCATGGTGAGTTTGTCGACGCCGACATAATCAGAGACTGTTCCGCGGTGGTAGATGTTTGTATTTCCCTCAGGGCGAGTTACTATGAACCCCGCATAGAGACCCGGATGGATTAGTTCCTTATATCTCCAAACCCCGCTGCTGTATGGTACTCCCATGGGGCAGAGGCGAGAATCTACGATATGCCTATCCCACTTTATTGGCTCGTGGATGACCTCTAAGAGGCCGCCACATTCGCACCTGAAGATGCTGCCGGGCTCGTATTCACGTGAACAGCGTATGCACCTAAACTTGGAGGGCATCACAGGACCCTCGTTCCCAAGTTACTGGGTTTGGTGATGTAGGCTTCAGCGGGAGTGTCACCGAATGCCTCAACCATAGCCTTGCCAAGTTCGACTGGCTTCTCGCCCACGGCGAAGACGCTCGGACCTCCGCCACTTATGGAGCACCCATAAGCACCCGCCTGCAAGGCAGCTAGCTTCACAAGGTGGAAGTTAGGTATCATTCCAGCCCTGTGAGGCTCGATCACGCAGTCGCATATGCTCTTCCCGAATAGTATCGGGTCCTTCATCGCGACGGCAGCCGCCATCCTCGAGGCATAGCCTATGTTCCTTACAGCGTCCTTGAGGTTCACCATCTCTGGGAGAAGCCCCCTCGCCATCTTCGTCTTATTCTTGTACTTTACGTCAGGGACAACGACTACGAAACCAACATCGGGTATCTCCATCCTCATTACGTCGTATCCGTCGCTAACTAGGATGAACCCCCCGAAGAGGCTCGCTGAGACATTATCGGCATGGGCGCTACCAGCCACTGCAGCCTCTCCTTGGGCTGCAAGTTCCACGAGTTCCCTCTGCGGGATGACTAAGTCCAATAGATTCACAGCAGCCACAGCGGCTGCGGCCGCTGAGGCTCCTGATGATCCCATACCCTTACCTGGTGGAACACCCTTCTCAATCTCAATCTCGACACCGATAGGCTCTGTAAACCTACTCAGCGCTGCCTGCATGACGGCTCCAGCGCTGTTTAGTTGCGCCTTCACCGGAATCTGATCCGCCTCAAAACCTTTTACCTGAATTCGGACACCTGGTTCGGATACCCTCTTTACTTTAAGTTTGTCACCTAGTCCATCGAGGGCTACACCGAAAACGTCGAAGCCAGGTCCAAGGTTAGCAATTGAAGCGGGAGCGTAAATACTAAACTGTTTGATGGTCACCCATCACTCTTCAACACCTTGAACGCAATCATGGATGCTGCTTCCCTTTTTAACCTTTCCCGTGTCAAATTAATGACATACAGCGCCCAGATTACCTCGCTATAGTTGACCTGCCTCTCAACCTTTAATAGGCTCCTCGTGTCCACAATTCTGAAGGTGCGATTTTGGAAAAGGCGGAAATACAGAGGGCGCTTGAAGACGTTCGACCACAGCTCCAAATGGATGGGGGCGACGTCGAGCTCGTCGACGTCAAGGACGGCGTCGTCAAGGTGAAGCTCAAGGGCCACTGCGCAGGCTGCCCCATGAGTCAGATGACAGTGAAATGGGGTGTCGAGCAGTACCTAAAAAAGAAGGTCCCCGGCGTTAAGGCCGTAGAGGCAGTCTAGGGGGAGCAACTCAGAACGCTCGCGTCTGACCTAGAGGCCTGTAGAGATTACGGGGATATCTTCGCCTTAGTGAAGCGAGGCGTAAAGAAGACCCTTGGGTTACATAGGGTTGGACTCATGCTGCTTCTGGGGAATCTCCCGATGAACGTGGGGGCCTTTCACCCGATGGGGACAAATGAGATTGTCCTCAACAGGAGACTCATCAAGGGAAAGACGGGGATGAATGAGCGATGCCACGTTTACACGATTCTCCTACATGAGTACCTACATAGCCTAGGCTTTGAGGATGAGTCCCAGGTCAGGCGACTTACTTACAAGGTGTGTCTCGAGAACTTTGGTAAGGGTAGCCAAGTGGTCGAGGCTTCATTGACTGGACCTTGGGTCGACCTCACTGACGAAGACTTTGATGATTTAGAGCCAGAGCTTAACTTGGAGCTCGTTAGGAACTTCGAACGACCTGACAGCGGCTACATCATTTAACTTTTTTACTTTTCTCTAGATATTTTCCACTTGAGTAATGACAACCATTCCTTAGTGAGCCAGTTAAGGAAATGACAATTAAGGAAATAATTCGAATAATCCGGAAATCTAACGCTTATAACGAGATCCAATCTCATATCTTACATGGTTCAGATGCCAAAAGACAAGGTTGACACGTTCAAGTATGTTCACGAGATGAATGACCTACTTAGGAAGAATGGGATCCTTCTTGTCACTGAAGGAGATGATAGAAAGCCAAACGCGATGACTATTGGCTGGGGTCTCCTGGGCACCATGTGGGCAAAGCCTGTATGCATCGTCGCTGTTCGTCACAGCAGACACACCTTCAAGCTCATGGAAGAAGCAAAAAGCTGGGCTGTCTGCTTGCCCGCCAAGGGAATGGAAACGACTCTTGATTTCTGTGGAACTAAATCTGGTAGGACCTACGACAAATTCAAGGAGTGCAAGCTCACCGCCAAGAAGGGGATAGTGATCGAATCGCCTTACATCGAGGAATGCCCAGTACACATCGAGTGTGCTACCATCTTCAAGACCGACATGAGACCTGGTCAGCTTGAAACAAAAATAGAGGCTGAGATGTACAAGACGAAGGACTTCCACATGCTATACATGGGTGAAGTCAAGGGCGTATTTGCAACCCCTGACGCCGATAAAAAGCTCATTTAGGTGAAACCCTTGAAGGTCCTAATAATCTACGATTCAAGTACAGGTAACACCGAGAAAATGGCTCATGCCGTCGAAGATGGTGTAAAGAAGTCGGGTGTCACTCCCGTCATTAAGCACATCGATGAGGCAAGCGTTGATGAGATTCCACAATATCAGGGACTCATCCTAGGTTCACCTGTCTATTATGGCCTACCAAGTAGTAAAATCAAGAAATTCATCGATGAGTCTGTCAAATATCACGGTAAGCTTGACGGCATGGTCGGTGGTGCATTTGCCAGTGCGGGTGGTACCCATACGGGGGCAGAGTCAACGATCATCGCCATAAACGAGATGCTTCTAGTGCATGGGATGGTGATCCAGGGATCCTCTTCTGGTAGTCACTACGGTGCCTCCTCTGTTGGCTCTCCTAATGACGCCTCTCTCGAGGCGTGTAGGAAACTTGGTGAACGCGTCGGTAAACTGGTCAATAGATTGAACAAGTAGGGGAAATTATCTCAAATTTTATTATCAATAATTAAATTTCGGGTCTAGCGAATGAGGTCATATACGTCTAGTAAAGGTTCTGGGGATAAAATACTGGCGTGACAAACAGCACTAGCTCCCCCCCCAGAAGCGCGCGCTGTTAATACGAACCCTTTTGTAGAAGGAGCTGGCGTTAACAATAGCTAAAACTGGTAACAGGGCTGTGAGAATGACGAGATGAACACAAAGGGGATTACCGTTATTGCTTTGATTGCAATCATTACAGTATCAATAGTTTCTATTGCTTATCTTCAGTATCGCGGCAACGTTCAGGGGTGCGATAAAATCATAGCCGACTTGTCTGCAAAGGATTTAACCACCTTAGGGAATCCAACAGTTAGCGTCTCATCAACATTGCAGACACTCACTCAACTCAAGAGAGGTGCCGCCAATTCGACGATATATTACCAGAGAAGCTATGATGGCGCTTCTTTCTACTTAATCGTTTCAGGGTCTTATGGCACTGGCACTCCCCCCGTATATCAGAGTGTAACCGTAATATCGTGGACAACTCGGTGGGATGGCTCTGCCATATTTGGCGGAAGTTTACTAAATCCGTAATTTAAATTAAAGCTGGTGCTGCGCGCGCTAGCATGGATAGAATCCGAGTAGCTCCCAAATTGAGGCGAGGATACAGCTATGATGGAGAAGAAGACTTGGGTTCGAAGGTCTCCCAGTAAGCATCGTAAAATGTGCCTCCTTTGCCACCAGGCGAAAACGCACCCCTTTCCTTAGCGATCCTCCACATCACATTTGCAATGTACTCAAAGTTCTCCCAGGCTTGAGTCCCCCAACTCCGGCCTCGAAATGATATTTATGATCGGTTTGTACAGACCCCAGATCATTACACAATGAAACCCAGCCGCATCAAAGACGATGTTCGGGTCCACTAGCCCCTCACGGACAAGGTAGCCAATATTGTCATATGTCTGCCAGATAGAGAACCGTTCAACGAAGGACTCCTTGTTGACTTTGTGGTCGTAGCGTTTCCTGAAGTCGTCGACGTCGACCCAGTCTAAGAATAGGACTTCGTAGAAGTCTCTAAGGTACTCCTTCGTCGCGCGCGCACTTCGTCGTTCTTGTGTATCCATTCCAAAGGACTTCAGCCCTCGCTGGATGCATGTCGAGTGATAGGTCCTCTACACAAAGCTGTAGAGCTTCATCGACCCGCATGCAAGACGAGCTGAGTAGGTAAACAAGCGTCTTCAAGTGAATCGGCATGAAGCTCACTAACTTGGCTAGCTGTTCGGCTGTCGGTACCTTATCCTTGGTGATAGTCTTGCCGAGGTCCTTGAAGGGTCCTGTTTGTCGTACTTGTCGAGTCTAAACTTGTTCCTGCCAAGGAACCCTGTGGCGCCTGAGATGGCGATACTTATAGACTTGGGTGCCTTTTTCTGAGCCTTGAGGTGATCTCGGAATTTGATTAGGTCGGAGCGGTAGTCCCTGCCTTCTCCTAGATATCTGAGACTCGCCTCTTGGAGTGCCTTTTCAACTGAGTCGGTGTGGATAATCAACTTCTTGTCTTTTTTCAACTCTTGAAGTTCGGGATAAGTGAAAATCAAAAAAGATGTAAGAGAATTGCGGAAAACAATTTGCGTGTTCTTCCTTAAGAGTGAGATGAACTCAATATAACCTATACTGGTCTTGACCGATTTATCATAATGTGCCTAACTGGTCATGTATTAATTAGATTTAGGCTCTTTATAATATTATCTATAACAAAATACTCGATAAGGGAAACTATTTTCTCCCCTTGCCATTCACTTATTCCTATGGCTCCTAAGGCAGTAAACAGCATACTAGACGTGATTGGGAACACCCCGATGGTGAAGCTACAAAGGGTTGTTCCGAAGAATAGCGCTGAGATCTACACAAAACTCGAATATCTCAATCCGAGTGGCAGTTACAAGGATCGAATCGCCTTAGAGATGATCCGTTCCGCAGAGGCGGAGGGCAAACTCAAACCTGGCTACACGATAGTCGAAGCGTCAACAGGTAACACTGGTACAGCATTCAGCTTCGTTGGGGCATGCCTAGGTTACAATGTAGAGATATACATGCCCGAGGGCATGACTCGGGAGAGAATCAAAATTATGGAGAGCTATGGTGCCATAGTCCACGAGATGAAGATCGAGGGCTTGGACTCAAGGGGAAGTGTCGCAGGTGCCGAAGCAGAGTTTATCCCCAGAAAGAAGTGCCTCGAACTCGAGAGTAGCAACCCAAAGATCTGGTGGGCTAGACAATTTAGCAACCCAGCGAACTGGAGTGCGCACATAGTCACCGGCAACGAGATCTTAGAGCAGATGAATGGCAAAGTGGACGCCTTCGTCGCCAGCATTGGTGTAGGTGGCACCCTCTACGGCGTTGCCAAAGCTCTGAAGACCAAGCTCCCAAAATGTAAAATCATCGGACTGGAACCAGCATCCGCTAAGTATGCGATCAGCAGCGGCCTCACATCGCCACCAGGCATCAGTAAGGAAATCGCTGGTGGTATTATAGAGGAAATGATGGAAAGTGGTCTAATTGATGAGGTCGTAAAGATCACAAACGAGGATGCGATAAAGACTTCGGACCGTTTAGTTAGGGAGGAGGGTCTATTCTGTGGTATCTCCGCTGGCGCCAATGTCTACCACTCATTAAAGGTCGCTGAGGAGCTGGGTAATGGTAAACGTGTCGTCACGGTTCTACCCGACAGTAGAGACAGGTATCTGAGCGAGAAAAAATACACTACCTGACCTCAATAATGTTTGACGTGAAATAATACGTTTAATTATCTCATGGCTTCATCTTCGCTAGTCTATGACCCGCCTTCTCTAGCATCTCGAGTTTATGCTCCCTTGATACCTGAGTTATTGTAATTAGATCAAATACCGTGAAGCCAACTCGTCTGATGTAGTCCTCGAGATGGAGAAGGCACTTGACACAACCATTCCCAGTGCCCCCAGCCGAGGCTATACCCACAGCTATCTTGCCATTTAGATTCTTGAACTCGCCGTTCACCTCGCAACGTCTTAGTCTGTCGAGGAAAATTTTTGCTGATTCGCTGAGGTCACCCCAGTACACAGGGGTGGCGAAGATCGTCGCGTCTGCAGCATGGATCTTGTCTCGGAGCGCCTGGAATTCATCATCCTGTATGCATCTACCATCTCTGCGACACTGCCCCCATCCTCCGTCGCATGCTAAGCAGGGCTTAATGATTAGCTCGTTTAGGTTGATTAGCTCAACTGTGGCACCCTCGGCCTCTGCGCCACTTATTATAGCCTTCGCGGTCTTAGCTGTTAGACCATCCACGTTAGAACTCGACTGTATGGCTAGAATCTTCATTTAGTTTCTCCCTGTTTCTGATTGGTATTCTCTAGCTTTAAATATCACCGTCCCTGAAGAAACGTACGTTTATATAACAGTTATATATTATAACTGTTTAATCGGTGAACAAAAAATGGGTGAAGGTTCGTCTATGGAGAGAATGGATCGGATGCTCGACGACATCTACAGTATCGTACCACTCTTCCATCGCACCATACTCAGTGTTGACCATCAAAGTCACAATCCGTTTAGCTCCGACTTCAAGGTCATGGGGATCCTGATGAGACACGGCCCTCTGCCTATGTCACGAATATCTATCTGGCTCGGTATTTCAAAGCCGAATATGACCTCTGTCATCGACCGGTTGATTGCTGAAGGGTGGGTCGAAAGGAGGCAAGACCAGAAAGATCGCAGAATTATTGAGGTCGGACTCACGCCTCAGGGTAAGATGTATATGCAGGATCAATGGATGGAGGCGAGAGAGTCCGCTAGAATGAAGCTTTCAACTCTCTCCGAGGATGAACGTAACACCCTATGCAAATCTCTGGAGAGCGTTCGAGTGATACTATCAAAACTTAGTGAGATGAAGAAGCAGTGATAGAGATCGGTTCAACACGATTGAATGTATTTAGTTGGAGGAACGAAATTGGCTAGCCCTTTAGTTAGGATACTCGGCTACATTAGACCCTATGTGCGTACCAGCTTATTCGCTGTCGTATTATTATTGGGGTCTGTTGCAGCGGATCTTACTCTTCCCACATTGATTCAACGGATAATAGATGATGGAATAGTTCCCAAGAATCTAGGTGTTATTGCATTCACGGCCGCACTGATGATTGCTTTAGCGTTATTCGAGGCTGTTGCGACCATAGGAAACACGTTCCTTGCAGTCAGGGTCGCACAAAGTTTAGCAGCTGATGTTAGGAGTGCTGCCTTTCATAAGATACAGAAATTCAGCTTCGGTAATCTTGACCGGTTCCAAACAGGACAACTAATTGTCAGACTCACGAGCGACGTTAACACCGTCCAGATGATGGTGATGATGGGGCTAAGGATGTTCATCCGAGCCCCAATAATGATCGTAGGAAGCATTATAATCATGTTCTTAATCAACGCCGAACTTGCTAAGATAGTTTTACTTCTACTTCCCTTCACCATACTCCTCGCCGGTGTCTTTGTTTTCAAGGCACAACCAATGTTCCTCGGAGTTCAGAAGAGGCTCGATAAGCTGAACACGGTGCTACAGGAGAATCTTGCAGGTGTTAGGGTTGTAAAGGCCTTCGTGAGGCAGGATCACGAAGCGCAACGCTTCGAGAAGGCTAATGAGGATCTCACCAGTAAGTCGGCTAACGTACTCATGGTCTTCGCCATCCTCTTCCCAACGATGTTGCTGATCGTAAATCTGGCCATACTCTGCGTGGTCTGGTTTGGTGGACTCGAAGTCATCGGAGGGCGGTTCAGTGTAGGCGACATCGTAGCTTTTGCCAACTACCTCCTGACGGCAATAATGCCTCTGCTCTTTTTCGCCATGATGGCCAGTCAACTTTCCGCTGCGAATGCTTCAGCACTACGCATATATGAAATACTGGACTCCGAGCCGGAGGTTCAGGAAAAACCTGACGCGAAGCAACTCATGGATGTAAAGGGAAGAGTGGTTTTCGAGGATGTCTCCTTCAGTTACTCTGGCGATCTTAGTGAGCCAGTTCTTCAGAACATCAGTCTCGTTGCTGAACCAGGTCAAACCGTGGCAATTCTTGGTGCAACAGGCTCGGGTAAATCCACGATAATCGATCTAATTCCGCGTTTCTATGATGTGACGAAGGGTAAACTCACTGTGGATGAAGTTGATGTTAGGGACGTCACACTCGAGTCATTACGCTCAAATATTGGCGTTGCACTTCAGGATGCCATTCTCTTTAGTGGATCCATCCGAGATAACATACGATACGGTAAACCCGAGGCCTCCGAGGAGGAAGTCATAGCCGCGGCGAAGGCCGCGCAGGCCCACGAGTTCATAATGAGTTTCCCAAATGGATACGACACCGACGTTGGCGAAAGAGGCGCAGGGCTCTCGGGTGGACAGAAGCAGAGGATAAGCATTGCTAGAGCTCTGCTCGTCCAACCTAAGATACTCATTCTTGACGACAGCACAAGCTCAGTCGACGTTGAGACTGAGGCAAAGATACAGGAGCAGCTAGACAGGATCATGGAGAACAGGACAAGCTTCATTATCGCGCAGAGGATAAGCACAGTCCTAAAGGCAGATAAGATAGTAGTTCTTGAAAAGGGTCGAATTGCCGCCGAAGGCACACATAATGAGCTAATGAACTCGAGCCCCATATACAGGGAGATCTACGACTCCCAGCTCGGCGGAGGGATAAGGCTGTGACCAACCAACCTCAAACTAACAGGCCTAGTATGGGTCCTGGTAGAGGTCCTGGCGCAGGCTTTGCCATGGGTGTATCTAGAGCAAAGAACCCCGGCGTTACTCTCTCGCGGTTAGTTCGCTATCTTCTAGCATACAAACTCCAACTGGTACTAATTGGCATATTCGTTGTTCTAGGCACCATAGCATCACTACTCGGACCATACTTCGTCGGCGTAGCCGTAGATCAATATATAAGAACTGGAAACGTCCCCGGGCTCTACGGCCTTGTAATCACCCTGCTGTTAGTCTACATTATAGGCTACGTGGCTAACACGTTACAAGCCATCCTAATGGCGAGAATATCCCAGAAGGTACTCAAACAACTGAGGAAGGAGCTTTTTGAGCACCTACAGACCCTTAGCCTGAGCTTCTTCGATAAACGCACACAGGGGGAGCTGATGAGCAGACTAACGAACGATATAGATGCAATTAACCAGGCCCTAAGCCAGAGCCTTACACAACTGATATCGAGCTTCCTCTCAATCATCGGCATATTGATTGTCATGTTCATCCTAAACGCCTGGTTAGCGTTAGGAAGCCTACTCGTCTTCCCCTTCATGATATTCGTGACATTGTTCATCGGCAGCAAGACCTTAGCTGGTTTCAGGGGTCTACAGAAGGACCTTGGAAGACTTAACGGTACTATGGAAGAGACCATAAGCGGTGAAAGAGTCGTCCAGGCATTCAGCAGACAGGACCGAGTACTGAAGGACTTCGACGAAGCGAACCAGTCCGTTCGGGTGATCGCCACAAGAGCGAACAGCTACGCCTTTGTGATCATGCCCATAATGAATATCATGGGAAGCATCGCGATCGCTGTAGTCGCTGGGCTCGGCGGCTGGATGGCCATACAAGGTATGGTCTCCATAGGTGTGATAACTAGCTTCATCTTCTACGCTCGCAACTTCTCGCAGCCACTCCAGCAACTCGCAAACCTCTATAACACTTTGCAGTCCGCTCTAGCAGGCGCGGAACGCATATTCGAGACTATTGATGAGAAACCCGAAATAAACGACAAGCCCGACGCAAAGCCTCTCGAAGAGATTCGTGGCGACGTAGTCTTCGATGATGTCGACTTTAGCTACGATGGTAAGACACCGATATTGAAGAACGTGAGCTTCCACGCGAAGCCTGGGCAGTTGATGGCACTTGTAGGCCCCACCGGAGCGGGAAAGACAACGATGGTCAACGTCCTCAGCAGATTCTACGACATCCAGGCGGGCTCAATAAAGATAGACGGCGTCGACATCAGGGACGTCACAAGAGACAGTCTAAGGAAGCAACTGGGGACCGTTTTACAGGACAACTTCCTCTTCGCGGATACCGTGATGGAGAACATACGATACGGTAACCTTGATGCAACAGACGATGACTGCATCGCCGCAGCCAAGCTCTCTAACGCTGACCAGTTCATCACTCGCCTACCCGACGGATATAAGACGGTGCTCACAGAGCGTGGCAGCAATCTAAGTCAGGGTCAACGCCAGTTGCTCGCCATCGCGAGGGCCATCATAGCGGACCCAAAGATACTGATCCTTGACGAAGCAACGAGTAATGTAGATACGAGGACCGAGATCAGGATACAAGAAGCACTGCTCAAACTGATGGAGGGGAGAACAAGCTTCGTCATCGCCCACAGATTGAGTACCATCAGGAAGGCTGATCAGGTACTCGTCATACGCGACGGTGAGATCGTCGAGCGTGGAACTCATGATTCGCTACTCTCTGAGAGAGGATTCTACTACAACCTCTATGTGAGCCAATTCAAGGGGACAAATGTAGGTGGGGTATAACCCTCCCTACGGAATAATCTCACACCCATTGTTTATTTTAGGATAATCTAAGGCATCGACCCTAAGAACACCATCCCTCATTAGTCTTCTAGTTGGCTCGACGAGTGATTCAAGCTCACGGATCATGTGCCGAGTCGATGCGCAAACTCTTTCGAACCATTCTCTACCCCAGAACATGGTCTTATTGGCGAAGAGGCAACGGCCACCACAGACCCATTTATCCGGGCAAAGACTGCATGGCTCTCCGACGGGGATGATGTCCCTAAGGGATTCAGGTCTACTATTCCTAATGTCGCCAACAGCTGAGTAGGAGAGCTCGGGCGCAATAGGGCATACATCGATCCGACCACCGGTCATGATTGCGAAGCTGTCCCTGCCTGAGCCACACCAGATGTGGGGGACGGGTTTGTTTTTCATCAGTGTGCGGAGAACTGGTATAAACGGCACCACACCTGGAACAACCCCACGTTCGAGTGAGTCCCCGAAGTACTTGACGAGCCTTGTAATGCCATCATCATATTTACTCAACCACTCCTCCACCTCATGTTCGTCCTTAATTTCACTCCAGAATACATCTAGCTGCCAATGAACGTGGTCAAACACCGGATTATTGACGTTGAGAAGGTGAGTCACATCTCGATAGATGTCCCCTCCCCGGCTGAAAGCCATCCTAGCCACGAGGTCCTTCTTATAGCCATTAAAGCGGATCAACCAGCAGTTACTCATAACAGTGTCATAGACGCCCTTGCGCCTGTTTGCATCGGTGACCTCCCTAACTCCATCAATACTAACTAGAATAGCGTCTAATCGGTTCAGGTAGTCCGAGTCGACCTCGTTCAGATAGGTGCCATTAGTCTGGAGAGTGAAAGCCTTGACAGGGACACGGTCCATTATTCTATACATCAGATCAAGGGCTAGTAGGGGTTCTCCCCCATAGAAGCCTAGGACTGCCTCTTGATCATGGCTTATGAAGTTGGTAAGCTCATCCACATCGTAGGTCACATCTAGGGGTATCCCATTTACATGCCTCGTGCCACCGCAGTAGCTACAATTTAGGTTACATTTCTCTGTGAGTACGACGTGGTACTGCAAATCAGGGAATTCGCCATCCGAGGAGCGATAAAACCTTATGGTTAACTAATGTGCAACTTGCATTGCTCATTTCACTTAATAATGATGGGTGGGCTCATAACACAAACCCAAAGCCGGTGCATAGATGCCAAACAACGAATTCTACTTGAGCCAGTTCCAGGCCAAGAGTAAAATAAGCCCACCGAAGCGGGTCATCATTTTTGACACGTCGATGAGAGATGGTGAGCAGACACCTGGTGTGACGTACACAAACGATGAAAAGATCGAGATCGCACGCAAGCTCGACGAGCTTGGGGTCCCCAAGATAGAGGCGAGCTTCGCTATCTCGAGTGAGGGAGAAGCCGTGGCGACGAAGAAGATCGTAGGCCTTGGCCTCAGTAGTATAATAACAACCCTCGCCAGACCTCTCAAGGAGGATATAGACAAAGCCCTCTGGTGTGATGTCCCTTACATTCACATCTTCATCAGTACTAGCGACCTCCACATCAAGACGATGATGAATACTACTCGGGAGGAAGTCCTAAGGCAGAGCGTCGAGGGCATAGAGTATGCCCGTGACCATGGGCTGCGTGTTGAATACAGCCCCCAGGATGCGACACGCACCGATATGGATTATCTGATCGAGGTCTGCAAAGCAGCAGAGGATGCAGGGGCAGAGATGCTTAACATCCCCGATACCGTCGGCGTCATGACGCCAAGGATGACCTTCGAATTCTTCAGCGAGCTGAAGAAGCATGTTAAAACGCCACTGAGCGCTCACGCCCATAACGACCTGGGGCAGGCAGTTGCGAACACCCTCGCTGCAATTGAAGCAGGGGCAGAGCAAGCGCACGTCACAATCAATGGGTTGGGTGAACGTGCGGGTAATGCAAGTCTGGAACAGGTAGCAGTATGCCTCGAGGCTCAGTACAAGATTCAGACTGGTCTCAAATTCGACAAGATCGCTGATATCTCAGAGATGATCCAACACTACAGTGGCATCTACTTACCACCTACGACGCCCATAGTTGGTGACAACGCCTTCGCCCACGAGTCAGGCATACACGTGCATGGGCTCCTCGCCCACAGCGGCAACTATGAGATACTCAGTCCCGAGTTCGTAGGCAAGAAGCGTAGATTAGTCGCGGGGAAGCATGCGGGACGCCACGGCATCAGCAATATGGTCGAGGGAATGGGTTTCCACCCCAACAAGGACCAGTTGAAGCTGATAGCCACAGAGGTTAAGACACTCGGAGACTCCGGGAAGAGCGTCACAGACACCGACCTCTATGCAATCACCAAAAATATAATGAACATTAAGGGAGAGGAGAGGGTCAAGCTCAAGGAAATGGTCGTCGTCACGGGCAACACCATTACCCCAACTGCCTCGGCTATCCTCATAATCGATGGCAAGGAGTATGCTGGTGCAGGAATAGGTAACGGCCCAATAGACGCCGCGATCAAGGCCCTAACGAATGTTGAGAAGGGCTTCCGTGACATGAGCTTAGAGAAATTCAACATGAAAGCCATCACTGGAGGGACGAATGCAGTCGCTGACGTTACGGTGAGCATGCGCCGGAATGGTCGCTATGTAACTGCAAGCAGCGTTAATGGTGACACCGTCATGGCTAGCGTTGAAGCCATCCTCAAGGGAATGAACAGACTGATGGAGACCGAGGATAAACAATGAGTCTTACTGTAAGTCAAAAGATAATTGCAGAGCACTCCGGGCTTAAGAGCGTCGAACCTGGAGATATTATCAAAGCTAAGATTGACATTGCAATGGCGCCCGACCTAACCGCTGTCCTAGCTTACAATGCGATGGTGGAGATGGGTGTAAAGCAGGTCTGGGATAAATCAAAGGTCGTCTTCCTGAACGATCACATAGCTCCAGCGACAAATGTTCAGAACGCGACCCTCCACAAGCAGTGCCGAGAGATAGCGAAGGTTGAAGGGTTCACATTTTTCTATGACATCAACGTGGGTGTTTGCCACCAGGTGCTCCCTGAGAGGGGACATGTTTGGCCTGGAATGATTTTGGTTGGCGCGGATAGCCATACATGCACACATGGCGCCTTTGGTGCTTTCGCCACAGGCGTAGGCTCCACAGACATGGGAGCGGTGCTTGCCACAGGTAAGCTTTGGTTCAAGGTTCCCGAGACGATACGTGTTGAGGTGAATGGGGTGCTCCCAGAATGGGTCGCGCCTAAGGACGTAGTCCTCAAGACAGCCGGAGAACTCGGAGCCGACGGTGCGACTTATATGGCGATTGAGTTTGGCGGTGAGACAATCCGTTCCATGAGCATAGCGGGTAGAATGACTCTTTGCAATATGGCTGTCGAGATGGGAGGAAAGACCGGAATAGTGGAGCCTGACAGAGTCACCGACGCTTTCCTCAAGGACCGCGTCAGAAACAAATACAAGATAATAAAATCCGACTCTTCCGCCGAGTACGTGAAGAAGCTCGAGATCGATGCTTCAGCCTTAGTGCCACAAATAGCTTGTCCCCACGCCGTCGACAACGTTAAGCCGGTCACGGAGGTTGCGGGTACTAAGGTCGACCAGGTGTTTATAGGCTCCTGCACAAATGGGCGCCTCGAGGACCTAGAAGCGGCTGCAAAGATACTCAGGGGGAAGAGGATCAGCAGGGATGTGCGTCTCATGGTTACTCCCTCCAGCTTCGAAGTCTATGACGCTGCCAATGCCAAGGGCATTATTAAGACTCTCATGGATGCTGGGGGCGTCGTCTGTAACCCCAGCTGTGGAGCTTGCTTCGGAGGAAACAACGGCGTTATAGCTCCCGGTGAGGTGAGTCTCTCAACGAGTAACAGAAACTTCAGGGGACGTCAGGGAAGCACAGAAGGCTTTGTCTATTTGTGCTCTCCTGCGACGACTGCAGCTTCAGCGCTTAGTGGTGTCATCAGTGATCCAAGGGAGGTAAAGTGAATGAATATTAAGGGAAAGGCTTGGAACTACGGCGATAACATAAACACCGACTTCATGTTGCCAGGGAAGTACCTCGAGTTGACCGACCCCAAGGAGTTAGCGAAGCACGCAATGGAGGGTATCGACCCAACATTCGCAAAGAAGTTAGAAAATGGTGATATCATAGTCGGCGGCAAAAACATGGGGCTCGGCTCCAGCCGAGAGCACGCTCCTTTGGCCCTGAAATACTCAGGCGTTGGTGCAGTCGTTGCGGAGAGCTTTGCTCGTATTTTCTATAGGAACGCCTTCAACGTCGGCCTTGCGGCTATCGAGTGCCCTGGTATTTCGAGAAAGGCGAAGACAGGTGATGACATAGAGATCGATACCACTGCTGGCATATTAACTGTGAATGGGGAAAAGTTGAAGATCAAGCCGCTCCCCGAGTTCATGGTGCAGCTATTAAACGAAGGCGGACTTGTTCCATATCTTAGAATCCATATGAGGGAATGGTAGTAGCCCCAGTTTCTTCAGCTGGAGCAATATTACCTCAATTAAGGTACCTATTACTATGATTTGCTAGCTTTTCGGAAGAACCATAACACAACCACTGCGGTTATTATGTCGAGGTAGATGACAAACATAGTATCATCTGGTTGTGCATATACTGATACGGTCTGACTGTATGTTCCGACAGTGACATTATAGTCCGTATGTACAGTTGGTGTCTGGAATGGGTAGTATACAAGTTGTCTTCCTCCACTTAGTGAAACACCAGTGGTCACTGTCGTCGTCGAATTCTCCGTGAAGTCGAGTAAAATTGTACCTGCTGGTTTGCTATTTACGAGAATTGGGAGCGTAACTAATTGCTTAGTTGGATACTGTGCGGTAACTGTGATTGAAACATTGGCAAGCGCAAGAGGGATGTAAGTGTACGCCTTATCAGGTATGGTCACTTTCGTAAGTGACACATCAGCATAACAAAACGATGGAACACACAAAAACGCTAGCATAGTGGCCAAGATTGCCACATTTAACATCTTCAAGCCATATTCGCCTTCAGTTCAACGGACGCGACGTCCTTGTGACGCGCCTTGTATCTACATGGTGAGTATAGATATATATACGGATTCACACTGAGACCAATTCCTTATGCTGCACTGATATTAGTTATATAGTTGAGTGGCTTGGGAGTGGTAGCATGAAATATAGAATAGCCGTCATACCGGGAGATGGTATAGGTCCGGAGGTGATGTCTGCCGCCATCTCCATTTTAACCGAGATGCAGGATCTTTCTGCAAAGTTTGGCTTCGAGTTCAAGGAGCTTATGGCGGGAGATGCCTATAAGGCGAAATCGGGTGTCGCGATGACTGAGGAAACATTTGAGGCAGTGAAGGCTTCAGATGTTTGTTTATTCTCCGCTGTCGGAGAGACGGCGAAGGAGGTGATTATCCCACTGCGCCAACGGCTGAACCTCTACGCGAACATTCGTCCCGCGAAGGTGTATCCAAATGTCCCTAATGTGAAGGGACAGATGGATATGGTGATGGTAAGAGAGAATACAGAGTGTCTCTATAAGAGGATACAGGACGGTGGCCCGGATTGGGGTGTAGCATTGAGGGTGATCACTCGCCAGGCATCGGAGAGGATAGCTAAGTACGCCTTCGAGCTCGCTCGTAAGGAGGGTAGGAAGAGAGTGACCTGTGTCCATAAATCTAATATGTTGGAGACAACCTGCGGGCTTTTCCAGGATAGCTGCAGGAAGGTTGCATCGGGTTACAATGACATCGGGTATAATGAGGAGATCGTGGACGCTTGCGCCATGAAGATGGTAATGTACCCTGAAAGATTTGACGTTGTCGTGACGACGAACTTGTTCGGGGATATTTTGAGTGACCTCGCCGCTGGCGTTGTAGGTGGACTTGGATTGGCTCCATCGGGTAATATTGGGGATAAGATGGCGGTCTTCGAGCCCGTCCATGGCAGTGCCCCGGATATCGCTGGAAAGGGTATCGCTAATCCAATCGCTCAGTTGCTAAGTGCAGGTATGATGCTTGATTGGCTCGGTGAGAAGCAAGCCGCTAAGGCTCTCGAAGCATCGATAGTCGAGGTACTAAGAGAGGGTAAGACTCTCACTCCAGACCTTAGGGGCACAGCGAAGACCAAGGACGTAACCAAAGTAGTAATCGCCCGGCTTTCCGACAAAACCTTTTAAACACAGGGAGATGCATACCCACCCGGGAGCAAGAATGTCCGGTGAACGTTTCCTCCAGCGCTAAAGCTGGATTTTATCCGACTCCTGAATCAAAGAACCTTATACACTACCTCAATGATTTAAAGAGGGAATTATCTAGGTTCGGGAAGACTAATCCAGACAGAATCGGATTTAACCGATTGGTCAAGAATGTTGACTCCCTAGAGGAGTCACTTAAGGAGCACTATCGTGAGCTCTATGTAATGGAGGGAGCCCTTGAGGTCGCATCCACCAGGAGCCTCACGGAGAAACAGAGGATGATGCTCCGTATAGTCTCAGAGGTCCAAGAGGAGACACTCTACACGACCCTCATAGAGCGGGTATCGGTAGAACTCAACATACCCAAGTCGACGATCCGCTGGAACCTCAAGGGTTTACGCGACGCGGGGCTTATAGCTGCGGGGGACCGCGACAACAAGGGAGTTCCGGTTAGGCTCACGGAATCAGGTCGCATTATGGTCGGAGTCTTCTCACTTTGACTGAGAAACTATTTTAACCACTCGAACGGGTGGAGTGGTGATGTAGCATGTCCGTCAAAGCATACATCATGATCAATGTAAAAACCGGAACCGAGGACGAGGTCTGCGAGAAGGTCCTCAATTTCAGCGAGGTCGAGGAGGCGGCCGCCATCTACGGAGAGTTCGATCTGATACTCAAGGTGAAAGCGAAGGACATGAACCACCTCGACAAACTCATAGTGGATAAGCTGAGGGGGATACCTGATATCCTCCTTACAGCGACTATGCTCATCGCGAAGGAGTACAAGTAGGGGCAGCCCCGTAAGGTTTAATATAGAAACCTACTTCATTTGCTTGGCAAGTGCCCTGGTAGTATAGTCCGGCCTAGTATGTTCGGCTGTCACCCGAAAGATCCCGGGTCCAAATCCCGGCCAGGGCGCCACCTCTCCATTAATTTGCTACATTAACATCAATTTTTTGCGTTGTTTTTAGAGTGTGGCTTCGAGTTGGTCTATCAACTCGTCGAACTGCTTGATACCCTTACTCCAGAAGTCCTCATCCGTGACGTTGAATCCTACCTCCACGGCGAGTTTCATCGGGCTCCTGCTTGAACCCGCGGAGAGAATAGTTCTCATATTTGGAACGAAAGCCTTCCCCTGTTCCTTGTATAGGCGGTAGAGGGCGAAGACGAAGAGCTGTGCGTAAATGTATGGATAGTTGTAGAATCGGTAGTTTGGGATGTAATAGTGTGGCTTCATCGTCCACTCCCACTTCATCTCGGGAAGCCACTCTACAGCGTTTCCGTATATCCTGTCCCTACTCGCGACCCAGAGACTTGATACCGTGTCACCATCTAAAAACTGCCCATCTTTGATCGCGTCATACATACTCTGCTCAAAGAATACTCTGGCACTTACTTGGTAAGCGGACATCCCGAACTCATCGAGGACATTAGCTAGAATTGCTCTTTTCTCTCCTGAGGTCTCTGTTTCCTCCAGGAGTTTATCCGTCAGAAGGAGTTCGCCGAAAACGCTCGCTGTCTCTGCGATGCAGCTGCCTATCTCGTTGTTGCTTGGTTTCTGGTGTCGGCTACCTAGGTAAGCGTGGACGGCGTGGCCAAGCTCATGGGCCTGCGTGTAAACATCCCCCATCTGGCCGTTGAAACTTTGGAGGACCCATGCACTTTTGCCTGCGAGCCAACTCGCACAGAATGCACCACTTCGCTTCCCATTCCTGACCTCGCCATCGATGTGGTGGCGTCCATACATCTCGTTGACCCACTCCCCCCACTCGGTGTCGAAGCCTGTATATGCGTTGACGACTTCCCTTCGGGACTCTTCCCACGTGTACCTCTTCTTAGTGTCGCCTGAGAGGGGAGCTACTATGTCCCAGTTTCCCAGCTTATCGAGTCCCATCAACTTGGCCTTAAGTCTCAGGTAGCGGCGATATGATTCGACGTTGTCCTCCATTGTTTGCATTAGAGCGTCAATGGCCTCCTGCTCCACATCGTTATCTATTAGGCTCTGCGTCATCGGCGTTGGATACTTCCTCCACTCGCACATCTGGAGGTGATCCCCGCAGATACTCCTAATTGCGCTCGCCCATAGCTGGTCATCGCCACCTAGGCCCTCATAGACTACACGGTTAGCCTCTCTTCTCAATACCCTATTCGAGCTCTGATACAGGCTGATTATCTCACCGTAAGACATCATCTTCTCGACGCCATCAACGATTATTTTGAAGGTACGTGTACCCAACCAATCTCCCTGAAGCTGAGACCATGCGCTGACTCCATTCTGGTCCTTCGACATGGTGAGCTTCTCAAGCTCCTCCGTCATGACATGGGGTATCCTGCACACAATCCTCTCCAGATAGTGACTATATTCTGAGAGCCTAGAGTCTACAACTAGAATAGGCTTGTCCTTGAGAAGACTCCCTAACTCAATCTCCATGAATGCTAGAGCCTGCCCCACCCTGGTTCCCGCCTTCTTTGCGGCCTCGTTGAGTTTCTTCGAGACTGCGTCCGTCGAGTCAGCGCTATATTTGAGGTTACAATACTCCATGACTCCCTCGTATCTTAGGGAGAAGTCGTCGCGCGACTCTAGAAGAGCCAAGAGCCCAGGAGCATCTAGGCCTATTATCTTACCCCTATAATTCTCGGCAAGCCCGTTCGCGGACTTTACCATCTCCTCAAGTCTATCAATAATCCAGTTAGGATCCGTGTTCTCGACAAGCTGCGCTATGTCCCAACGCATCTTCTCCGCCATATTCCACACCTTTAGCTGATTGATCAATGTAGAGAATATTATTACTTCGCTGAATGGTCCTGGTTTCACACCAGTGTTTTAACCGAATCGAATCCAACAGCGTGGGCCTCCAACATAAGGTCGGTATTATTTCTAGCTGATGTCTTCGTTTCAGCTCCGGCTGCCTGTAGGACGCGATACTTCTCCATGTCGAGGTACTGAATGATCTCGCTCATCATCTGCACTGTCAACTTAGCGTAGGTCTCTCCACCCCCAGAGGAGATGACAAGTATGATCCTTCTCCCCTTGAAAAGTTCCTTTGGAATAGCATACCACCTGTCTATAAACGCCTTCATCTGGGCCGTCGGACCCCACCAGTAGACCGGCGTGGCCAGGACCCATATTTTCGATGTCTTCATCTTATCGATGATTGCCTCCATGTCATCAGCCTGTATGCAGATTCCTGTCTTTGAGCATACATTGCAGGCCTTGCAGGGTCCCACATTGGATTGTGCGAGGATCACCTTCTCTGTCGTGGCTCCCGCCATCGAGGCACCTTTTAGCACTTCATCTAAAATAGTCTCGGTGTTTCCCCCTCTACGAGGGCTGCCTGCCACACCGAGAATTGAGACCTTCTCGCTCATCTGTTCTCGAGGGCCTCCCTGAGGCTGTTTGTACTCTTCTGGTAGTCCCTCCACATCTTTCCACCGGTGACGCCGCCGTCGACGACGAGGTTTTGCCCGGTGATAAACTTGGAGTCGTCGCTTGCTAGGAAGAGGGCGGCTTTTGCCACCTCCTCAGGCATGATCGGCCCCCTTAGGGGTTGAGTCTCCCTAAATGCCGCCTCGATGACGTGCATTTTCTCCTCTGCCTGGTCACGAGTCAGACTGCGTGCTATTCCAATCATCGGCGTCGGAATGTAACCGGGACTGACACAGTTCACTCTAATTCCTAATTCGCCCAGTTCCATTGCGACGCTTCTTGTGAGCTGGACAATTCCCGCCTTTGATGCGCTGTAGATATGATTGCCGAATCCGGCGAGGAGAGCCGCCGTACTCGCGGTGTTTATTATGCTCCCGGTTCCTTGCCTCCTCATAATTGGTGTGGCGTGCTTTATTCCAAGGAAGGCGCCCCTTAGGTTAACCCCGAGGGTCCTATCAAAGTCCTCGACCTTCACATCCACTATTGGGCCCACTGCGCCAACGATACCTGCGTTGTTGAACATTATGTCCAAACGGCCCCAATTATCCATAGCTGCCTCCACTACATTCTTAACATCAGCCTCATTGGAGACATCGATATGATTGTAGATTACCCTTCCCTTCAGTCCGCTCTCTAGACGTTTCCCTCTCTCATCATCTATGTCAGCTGCAACGACCTTAGCCCCCTCAGCAGCGAAGAGGCGGACACTTGCTTCCCCTATTCCTCCGGTGGCGCCTGTGACCACCGCTATTTTGCCATCGAGTCTGCCCATTATTATCTGCAAATATATTGCTGGGAGGATATTTCACGGTATCCTGATTCCTCCGATAATAAGCATGGAATAGCTTAAGTCGAGGATTATATCACCTGTTTTTGGTGCTCTCCACGCCTCTACATAAGATGCTCGACAAGGCTGACAGGCTCCTGAAGGCTGGGAGGATCGAGAGGCTAGAAAGTGGACACTTTAATGTCATTGGGGACCACGGAACTTACACTCTTGTAGTGAGGAACGGGAGGGTTTATTGTAGCTGCCCAGGATTCCAGGAGAAAGGGGTCTGCAGCCACAGCCTCGCCGTGCTGAAACTCACACAAACCTCCAATGATAGATACTGAGTCAATGCAAAAATTGAAACCGGAGAAGTACTCAACCATTTTCGAAGCGATTTGACGGCATCCGATGGGTTCCTTGAGGTTGGTGATTACCGCATCCACTACGCCACTTGGGGCAAGAGGGGTGGGAGTATAGTTATCCTGCACAGCATGGGGATGGATGCTTACAGTATGGAGAAGATGTGCGAGGCGCTTGAGGACAGGTACCGGATACTCGCCCTTACTATCCTCGCTCACGGCGACTCCACCATACCCGCTAAGACGGTGACGCTCCCCGAACACGCGGAGTTGCTCAGGGAGTGCTACAAGAAGCTTGGTTACACACCGTGCGTCCTCATAGGCCACAGTATAGGTGGAAGGATGAGCATGATACTCGCCGCCGATCACCCCGAGGAGGTGAAAGGTGTAGTTCTGGTTGATATAGCACCGCCGGACCCCGTGTCCAGGTCCTGGGGCCAGCAGGCACCAGGAACCATGAAGAATGTGGATGAAGCTACAGCATATATTAAGGAGAGATACCCCGGGTTCGATGCTTATTACTTAGAGAACCGGCTG